>Ga0265340_10000109_pt1 | contig 40185 bp, 41 predicted proteins | sample 4CB225metaG_FD_202082 | JGI IMG/M metagenome (GOLD analysis project Ga0265340, IMG submission 202082) | Rhizosphere microbial communities from Carex aquatilis grown in University of Washington, Seatle, WA, United States - 4-CB2-25 metaG | ecosystem: Host-associated > Plants > Roots >...
CGGGGCACCTCGGCCAGTCTCTGGCTCACCGTTCTAGACGTCGATGCGCTCTCGGCGCCGTTCGAGGTGCCGCTCTGGCGGGTCTCCGTTGCGCCTAGCGAGGGGCCGAAAGTCGTGGCGCGCGTGCGCCGCGCGTTTCCGGCGCGCGTGCTCTACGACTGGGGGGGCGGGCTGATCTGGCTTGCCGGCGGCGACGGCGAGGATGCCGGCGCGTCGGCGGTGCGCGCCGCGGTCGAGACATCCGGCGGGCACGCAACGCTGGTGCGCGCTGCCGACCAGGTGCGCAACTTCGCCGAGGTCTTCCAGCCGCTGCCGCCAGCGACGATGGCGCTTACGCGCCGGCTCAAGGCGACCTTCGACCCGGCCGGCATTCTCAACCCGGGGCGCATGTATGCGGGAATTTGATGCAAACTAACTTCACCCTGGCGCAACTGGCCGATCCGGAGACGGCGACGGCGGAGAAGATTCTCCGCAGCTGTGTGCATTGCGGCTTCTGCACCGCGACCTGTCCGACCTACGTGCTGCTTGGCGACGAACTCGACAGCCCGCGCGGGCGCATCTACCTGATCAAGGAAATGCTGGAAGGCGATCACGCGGCGACGAAGGAAGTCGTCACCCACGTCGACCGCTGCCTGTCCTGCCTGTCGTGCATGACGACGTGTCCGTCGGGCGTCGACTACATGCACCTCGTCGATCACGCGCGCTCGCACATCGACCGGACCTACCGCCGGGCACCGGGGGACGCGATCCTGCGCGCGCTGCTCGCGTTCGTGCTGCCCGATCCGGTGCGCTTTCGCCTTGCGGTTTCGATGGCGCGGCTGGGCAAACCGCTGGCGCCGCTCCTGCGCCGTATCCCGCCCTTCCGCCGGCTTGCCGCCATGCTCGACCTTGCACCCTGGTCGCTGCCGCCCAGGCGCGAGCGCAATGGCGTCGGCGTCTACGATGCGCGCGGCGCGAGAAAGGGCCGGGTGGCGCTGCTGCGCGGGTGCGCGCAGTCGGTGCTCGATCCCGGCATCAACGACGCGGCGATCCGGCTCCTGACGCGCGCCGGTATCGAGGTGGTGGTGGCCGAGGGCGAGGGCTGCTGCGGTGCCCTGACCCACCACATGGGCAAGCGCGACCATTCGCACATCGCGGCGCAGCGCAATATCGATGCCTGGATCGACGAAATGGATGGCGACGGGCTCGACGCCATCATCGTCACGACGTCGGGTTGCGGCACCACGATCAAGGACTACGGCTTCATGCTGCGCGCCGATCCGATCTATGCCAAGCGGGCAGCCCGCGTCTCAGCGATCGCGATGGACGTCTCCGAATATCTCGCGACGCTCGACCTCGGCGAGCCGGCCGTGGCCAAACGGCCGACGGTCGCCTATCACGCGGCCTGTTCGCTGCAGCATGGCCAGCAGATCAAGGCCACCCCGAAAGACCTTCTCGCGCATGCAGGCTTTTCGGTGCGCGAGCCGGCCGAAAGCCACCTCTGCTGCGGCTCGGCCGGCACCTACAACATGCTGCAGCCTCAGCTGGCGCGGCGGCTCCGCGACCGCAAAGCCGCCAACATCGCCGCCACGGGGGCCCAGGTGATTGCCGCCGGCAACATCGGTTGCCTGACGCAGATCGGCAGCGCCACCAAGACGCCGGTCGTCCACACCGTCGAGTTGCTCGATTGGGCCTATGGCGGGCCGAAGCCCGCGGCGCTCAGGGAGTGACCGGCCCCACGGGCCCGGCAAACGGCGCCGGGCCGCCGCGTTATCGCTTGGCGCCCTCCGCGCGCGTCGTGCGCAGCGGCACCTCTTTCATGGCGATCAGGAAGACGTAGCCGATCGCCTGCACGACGGCACTTGCGGCGAAGACCATGCTGAAGACCGGCGCGACCGCGGTGCCGCGCCGCGCCGCTTCGGCGACCATCTGCTCGAGCGAGCCGATGTGCTCGCCGCCGACTCCGAGCCCGCCGATCAGGATCGCGCCAAGCGCCGCAACGAGCACGGCGCCGCCCAGCGACCGGAAGAAATTGTAGGTCGCGGTGGTGGTGCCAAGCTGGTGCGGCTGCACTGCATTCTGCACGGATACCGTCGTCACCGGAAAGATCGTGCCGAAGCTCACGCCGATGATGCCGAGCAGAATCTCGACCGGGAGCAGCGTGAGGTGCGGGCACGCAGCCGCGAGAATGGCGGTCGCGATGATCGAGATGCCGACGCCGGCGACGGGCGTGCGCTTGTAATGGGTGAAGTACGTCATCGCACGGCCGGAGAGCTGCGCGCCGACAACCGAGCCGGCAACAAACGGCATGAGAGCGAGGCCGGACTGGCTCGCGGTGAGGTGCAACGCGGCCTGGAAATAGATCGGCAGGTAGATGGTGAGCGCGACGCTGCATCCGACGATGAAGAAGTTCGACAGGGTGGCGTTGGCGACCACGGAATTGAACATCACCGCCAGCGGCACGAACGGTTCAGGCGCGGTCAGGAGACGGCCGGTGAAGAGCAACCAGAGGACCAGAGAGGCGACGAGCAGGCCGATTACCTGCGGCGATGCCCATGGGTACTCGTCGCCACCCCACGACAACGACAGCATCAACGAGCCGCTGGCGGCGACCATCAGCAATGCGCCGATCCAGTCGATCTTGTGCGGCCGCTCGTGGCGCGGCAGGCGCTTGAGGATGCCGCCGCTGATGAAGAAAGCGATGCCGCCGAGAGGCAGATTGATCCAGAAGATGAACGACCAGTGCAGATGCTCGGAGAGGACGCCGCCGAGGACAGGACCCGCGATCGAGGCGGTCATGAAGACGAACGCGAAATAGACCATGTAGCGACCACGCTCGCGTGGCGCGATGACGTCGCCAATGACGGTCTGACCGAGCGCGATCAGGCCGCCGCCGCCGGCACCCTGCAGAAAGCGTGCGAAAATCAGCAGCCACATGGTGCGCGAGAGCGCGGCCACAATCGACGAGAGGACGAAGATGGCGATCGCCGCCAGAACGACCTTACGCCGGCCAACGATGTCGGCCAGCTTGCCGTAGAGGGGGGTCGCGACGGTGCCGCTGAGGAGATAGGCGGTGACCACCCAGGGCAGGTGGATCACGTCGCCAAGATCGTCGCCGATCGAAGGCAATGCGGTCGCGACGATGGTCTGATCGAGCGCGCCCAGCATCATCGCCAGAATGACGCCGACGATGATGCGCTTGATGTCCGCCGGCGACAGCTCCACCGCCGGTCCAGAAACTGCCGCGGCCCCGGGCCGGGGCGTTTCAATCGTGAGAGCTTCTTCCATGGATATCAGCCTGGGGAGGGCGCCACCCCGATTTAGACCCACGCCCGTACAAAGCAAGAGCCGCCGGTGGTGCGGCGGCTCTTTTTAGATGCTCCAAGGTCGTGACTACAGAATGACGACCTTGGCCCCGACCTTGGCGTGGTCGTAGAGGTCTTCCACGTCATCGTTGACGAGGCGAATGCACCCTGACGAGACGTTGAGGCCGATCGTCCAGGGCTCGTCGGTGCCGTGGATGCGGAAGCCAGTGTCGCCGCCGGCGCCGTAGAGATACATGGCCCGGGCGCCAAGCGGATTGTCGATCCCGCCCGCCATGAAGGGCGGCAGCTTGTTGCCGCGGGCGCGCTCGCGCGCGATCATCTCGGGAGGCGGCGTCCAGGTTGGCCACTCCGCCTTGTTGCCGATGCGCACAACGCCCTTCCAGCCGAAGCCGGTGCGGCCGACGCCGACGCCATAGCGGATCGCCTGGCCATCTCCCAGCACGAAATAGAGGAAGTGCTCCTCCGGATCGATGATGATCGTCCCGGGCTTCTCGGTGGTATCGTAGTCGACCGTCTGCCGGTGGTATTTGAACGGTACGACGCGGCTGCGCGGCACGTCGCCGGGGTAGAGCGTCTTGTTGGCGTACTCGTCGGCATCGTCCTGGGAAATCATGTTGCCCAGGAAATCGAAGAAGTTTCCCGCCCGCGCGGCACTGCTCGCCAGCAAGGCGATGCCGAGCGCTGCCGCGCATGCTATTCCGTATCGACCGCGCATGTCCCAAGCTCCCCCGAAAGACGCGCTAAACTGCTACCGACAATAGCGAATCGTTGCCGTCGGCGGCAAGATGCCGGAGGGGAGGGTGCCGGTGACCCCCGACACACCGCGGCGGCGGCCGGAAAGCCGGCCGGCGTCCAGGCCCCAGTCTCCGGCGTCTACGCCCCGGCCTAGAGGACGATGACCTTGTTCCCGACGCGCACGCGCTGGTACAGGTCCATGACGTCCTGGTTTCGCATGCGGATACAGCCGGAAGACACGTCCTGGCCGATGGTCCAGGGCTCATTTGAGCCGTGAATGCGATAGAGCGTCGAGCCGAGGTAGAGCGCCCGGGCGCCGAGCGGATTATCCGGGCCGCCGGCCATGTGGTGCGGGATGCCCGGTTGCCGCTGCAGCATCTCGGCGGGCGGCGTCCAGTCGGGCCACTCGGCCATGCGGGTGATGTGGTGCACGCCAGCCCATTCGAACCCGGGCCGGCCGACGCCAACGCCATAACGCAGCGCCTGCTGGTTGGGCATGATCAGGTAGAGGTATCGCTTGCCGGTATCAATAACGATCGTTCCGGGCTTCTCCTGGCTGGGGTATGCAACCACCTGCGGCAGGAACTGTGCCGGAAGGGGGTAGTCCATCGCCTGCTCGGAGGCGCCGGGCACGGTGATCACCGAGGTATCGTTCTCGGGCGCGGTGGCAAGAGCGACGCGCTGCGGCGCCGGCTCGGTAAGGCTTGGCTTGTCGCCGTGGCCGGGGAGAAGCTGGAGGAGCCAGTTGTCGTCAGCGCGAGCGGGAGAGGAGGCGGCAGCTGCGGCAAGCAAGGCAAGGGCGGAAACAGTGGTGATGCGGGTCATCGGCCTACTCGATACGTTTGGTCATGGCACTCAGGCGCTTCGCGGGGGGCGCTCAGCGGGGCGGTCAGTTCCCGCTAACCATGCCGAGAGGGTCGCAACTGAATGGTGAACGGATGCTTTCGGGTTGCCAACGTGGTGAATGAAGGGTTACGAGACCGCGCATGAACGACGTCGCCGGGCTGGTGATGGGGGAAGACCGCAAGCAGCGCTGCTTCTGGGGCGCGGCGCCGCCGGACTATCTCGCCTATCACGACGACGAGTGGGGACGCCCCGTCCACGACGACAACCGGCTGTTCGAGAAGATCTGCCTCGAGGGCTTCCAGTCGGGCTTGTCGTGGCTCACCATTCTCAGGAAGCGGGAAAACTTCCGCCGTGCTTTCGCGGATTTCGATTTCCATAAGGTCGCGAAGTTCGGTGCGCGCGACGTAACGCGACTGCTCCAGGACGCCGGTATCGTTCGCCACCGCGGCAAGATCGAATCGACGATCAACAACGCCAAGCGCGCCATCGAACTGGAGACGGAGGCGGGGTCGCTTGCTGCCTATTTCTGGCGCTTCGAGCCCGGCACAAAGGGACGTGCAAAAATCGCCGACGTCGCCGCGCTGCGCGCCGTGGGCACGCCGCCGGAAGCGGTAGCACTCTCCAAGGACCTGAAGAAGCGCGGCTGGTCCTTCGTCGGACCGACGACGGTCTACGCCTTCATGCAGGCGATGGGCATGGTCAACGACCACATCGAGGGCTGCCACTGCCGGGCGGCGGTGGAGAAGGCGCGCAAGGCGTTCAAGCGGCCTCAGCTGGCGGGTCCGCGCTAGAACTCGACGTCGAGTGCAGCGACGATATCCGCATCGCTGATCAGGCTGATCTCGACGATGCGGTTGTCGTCGATGACAAAATCAAAGATGGCGAAGAGGCGTCCGCCCGGCGCAAAGACAAGACCGGGGTCGCCCTCGATGAGAGCCGGCTGCGCTGCCGCGGCGCGCCCGCGGAAGACCGAGGCAACTGCGCCCGCGCCCTGGACCTCCGGCCGCAGCGGCGGGGCGCCACGACTGGCCCGCGCGGCGCTTGCCTCGACCGCGGTGGCATCGGCGCGCAGCACCACGTCCGGATCGAGCAGCGCCAGCAGCGCGGCAAAGTCGCCCTCACGCGAGGCTGCCAGAAACGCGTCGACGATCTCGCGTTGGCGCGCTCGATCGGCGTCGGGCGCGCCCGGCGCCCCCTGAATGCGACGGCGGCCGCGGCTGGCGAGCTGGCGCGCGGCGGCGGGCGAGCGCCCGACGACGCCTGCGATCTCGGCGAACGGCAGATCGAACATGTCGTGCAGCACGAAGGCGACACGTTCGGCCGGCGGCAGTGTCTCCAGAACGACAAGCATCGCCACGCCAATGGAGTCGGCAAGCGCGTGGTCCTGTTCGGCATCGTGCGGCCCGGCGAGGTTCTCGGCATCCGGACCGAGCGGGTCCTCGCGCCGCGTCTGCCGGGCGCGCAAGAAGTCGAGACAGATGCGGGCGACGACGGTGGTGAGCCAGGCGGCGCGATTGTCCACGCCGGCGTGGTCGCTCCGCACGAGGCGAAGCCACGCTTCCTGAACGGCATCCTCGGCCTCGGCGGTCGAGCCCAGCATGCGGTAAGCGATGGCGCGCAAACGCGGCCGGTTGACCGCGAATTCCTCGCTCAGCTGGGTGTCGTGCTCCATGGCCGTCAGCTCCTGCGCCCGTCTGATCTATGACGGTCGAGCGGTCGGATATGTGACACGTCGCGGCGGCTGCCGGGAACCCGATCTGGCTGGTCGGGCCGTCACATTCGAGCTTGCCGGTCCGTCATGGAGGCGACGGGCCGCAATCGTGGCCCGGTATCAGCAGAGTGCAGGGAAATCAGCCATGAAATACGTGATGTTCATCTATCAGGCGCCGAATTTCGATCCAAAGAAACTCAGCCAGGACGACTACAAGGCGGTGGCCGAGGGCTATGCGGCGATCAACGGCACTGCCGGGGTCAAGCCGGGAGCGCCACTCGGCGTAACCGCCGACGCGATCACGGTCCGGCTCGCCAACGGCAAGCCCGTTTCGTCCCGCGGTCCGCACGTCACCCAGCCGGGCGGGGCGGTCGGCGGCTTTCTCGAGTTCGAAGCGGAGAGCGACGAAGCCGCGATCGCGCTGGCATCGCGCATCCCCGCCGTGGCGCAGGGCGGTGCGGTCGAGATACGCCCGAGCAAAGTGTACTGGTAACAGCTACGCCGATGCGGCCGCTGGCGCGGCCCTAACGCCGTGCCAGCGCCGCCTTCAGCTTCGCCGTGATGGCGGCGTAGGCGGCCTTCTGCGCGGTGTCCCAGGCCAGCGCGCGGCTGGCCACGAGGTGCGCTTCCGACGACAGGATGACGCCGTCGGCGAGCACCTTCAGCCCGTTGGCGCGGAGCGTGGCGCCGGTCGTGGTGATGTCGACGATGAGGTCGGCGGCGCCGGTCGCCGGCGCGCCTTCGGTGGCGCCGAGGCTTTCCACGATGCGGTAATCGGCGATGCCGTGGCCGGCGAAGAAGCGGCGGGTGATGGAAATATACTTGGTGGCGACGGTCAGCCGGCGGCCGTGGCGCGGACGAAAGTCGGCGGCGACGTCGTCGAGGTCTTCCATCGTGTCGACGTCGATCCACGGCTCGGGGACCGCCACGACAACGTCACAACGCCCGAAGCCGAGCGGGAGCGTCAGCTCGGTGCGCGCGGCGAAATCCGGCACCGTCTCCTCGACCTGATCGCGGCCGGTGATGCCGGCGTAGACCGTGCCCATGCCGATCTCGCGCGCGATCTCCGGCGCCGACAGGAACGCCACCTCGACGTTGGCGAGGTTACTGACACGGCCGCGATAGCTGCGGCTGCCGTTGGCGGACTCGATCTCCAGCCCGGCGCGCGCGAACAGCGCCTGCGCATCCGCCTGTAGGCGGCCCTTGGAGGGCACGGCGATGACCAGTGGCGCGCTCATGAAGCCGCTCCGATGCGGTCGAGCCAGATGGCGAAGCCGACAGCGGGCACGGCCTCTTTGCCGGCGCCGATGTGGGCCGTCATCTTGTCGTAGCGACCGCCGCCGACGATCGCTTCCTTAGCCGTCTTGGTGCGGCGGAACTCGAAAACGAAGCCGGTGTAGTAATCGAGCCGGCGGCCGAAGTCGGCGGCAAAGGTGAGGCGATCAAGGTCGATGCCATGGGCGGCGAAGGCGTCGTTGCGCTTCTCGAAGCGGTCGAGCGCCTTGCCGAAGTCGATCTTTTCGCGTTTGGCCAGCGCGCGCAGTTCGGCGAGTGCGTCGGCGGGCGTTCCCCGGATGGCAAGGAACGAGGTCAGCGCCGCTGCCACGCGCGGCTTCACGCCCTCGGCGATGGCGGCCTTTTCGATGAAGCGCTCGGCGATCTCGGAGGAGGTGCGCCCGCCGGCCTGGCCAAGGCCGGTCGCGGCGAAGCGTTCCTCGACGGCGGCCTTCACCAGCGTCGCCGTGGCGCCTTCCAGATCGGAATGGTGTGCGGGTTTCGCCTTGCCGTTGGACCGGGCGATGAAAGCTTTCAGCTTCGCCGTATCGCCGAAGGCGCGTTCCAGCCGGCGCTGCCACGGCGCGTTGAGGTCGAGCTCGTCGAGCAGCGTGGCGAAGAGGCTTGAGTCGCCAACGGTCACCGACGGCCTTTTGACGCCAAGCAGGGCGGCGGCGGCGAAGGCGAGCTTCAGGACATCGGCGTCGGCGGCGACGCGGTCGGTGCGGCCGAGAGACTCCACACCGGCCTGCACGGCCTCGCCGCTGTCGCCGATGCCCAGCCGGAACACCGGCCCGAGATAGGCGTAGCTCGCGCGGCGCTTTGCCGGGCCGGCAGCGAGGTGCTGTAGGCAGACCGGAATCGTGTAGTCGGGCCGAAGCGCCAGTTCGCTGCCGTCGGCTGCGGTGGTGAGGAACAGCTGGCGACGCAGGTCCTCGCCGGCGAGCTCGACGAACACGCTTGCCGGGTGAACCACCGGTGGCTCGACGAAGGCGTAGCCGGCTTCGGAGAGCAACGTGCGGAGAGGGGCGTACTGCTCTGTCACGGCGCGCGGCCGAGCATGCGGGTGACAGCCGCGACCAGTTCGCCTTCGGGGACTTCGCCCTGGCCGAGGCGGGCCTCGCGATAGGTCTCGTGGTCGGCGACGCCGGCGGCCAGCGCCTTGCCCTCACGCATGTCCTTGACCTGGACGATGCCCTTCGCCTTTTCGTCGCCGCCCTGGATGACGACGAGCGGCGCGTCGCGCTTGTCGGCGTATTTCATCTGCGCGCGCATGCCGGAATCGCCGAGGTACATTTCAGCCGGGATGCCTGCAGCGCGGAGATCGGCGACCATCTTCTGGTAGTCGCCGGTGCGCGCCTTATCCATGACCAGCACGACGACCGGGCCGCTGCCGACTGCGGTCTTCAGCTTGCCGAGCGCCGACAGCGCGGCCTGCAGGCGCGAGACGCCGATGGAGAAGCCGGTTGCCGGGACGTTCTCCTTCATGAAGCGACCCACGAGACCGTCGTAGCGCCCGCCGCCACCGACAGAGCCGAACACGACCGGCTGGCCTTTCTCGTTCGGGATCTCTGCCAGCAGTTCCGCTTCGAACACAGCGCCGGTGTAGTACTCGAGGCCGCGCACGACGGAGGGATCTATAGTTATACGATCTGTCATGTAGCCGGCTGAAACACAGTGAGAAGCAATGGCGCGCACCTCATCCAAGCCAGTTCTGTACGCTTGGTTGACGGTGAGGCGACTGCCTTCCAGAACGTCTAACTGATTGACGTTGGTTTTCGCACCCGAGAGGACATCGATTTCCTTGGCCGCCAGAAGGCGCTCGATTTCGCTAATAGTCTCAGGTTCCAAGCCTGCACCAGGGGTGAAGTCGCCGCTTTCATCCTTCCGACCCCTGCCCAGCAACTCTCTGACGCCGCCTAATTGCAGTCGGTCATATTTGTCGATTGCGCGAAGAACGGTCAGGTGCTTCGCCGAAGCGATGCCCAGCCCGTCGAGTGCGCCATTCCAAATCTTTCGGTTGTTCACCTTGATGACGTAGTCGCCGCGCTTGATACCGAGCGCCTCCATCACGTCGGCCATCATCATGCACATCTCGGCGTCGGCGGCGGGCGAGGCCGCGCCGACCGTGTCGGCGTCGAACTGCATGAACTGGCGGAAGCGCCCCGGGCCCGGCTTCTCGTTGCGGAACACCCAGCCGAGGCGATAGCTGCGATAGGGCTTGGGCAGCCGCTCGTAATTCTGCGCCACGTAGCGGGCGAGCGGCGCGGTGAGGTCGTACCGGAGTGAAAGCCACTCGGAACTATCGTCATCGCCCTCGTCGCGGAACGAGAACACGCCCTCGTTGGGACGGTCCTGATCGGGCAGGAATTTTCCCAGCGATTCGGTGAATTCGACCAGCGGCGTTTCCACCGGCTCGAAGCCATAGCGCTCATAGACGGCGCGAATCTTCGCGACCATTTCCTCGGTGGCGCGGATATCCGCGGCCGAGCGGTCGGCAAAGCCGCGCGGGCTGCGGGCCTTCAGCGTCTTTTCAGTAGCCATGTCGGGCGTCAGTCGGGCTCAGGGAAAACCGCGGGCTTCCTAGCGCAAGGCCTCCAATGCGGCAAGTTTCGGCGAGTTTCCTCAGGCTGGTGTCGCGTCGGCGAGCGTGCGCGGCCCGCTTTCGTCGCCGGAGAGTTCGAGGAAGCGGTCGTGGAAGGCGCGGAGGCTCGTCCGGTGTCCGATGGAGACGATGGCGGTGTCCGGCAGGCGCTCGCGCAGCAGCCTGTAGAGCTCGGCCTCGGAGCTTTCGTCCAGCGCCGAGGTTGCCTCGTCGAGGAACAGCCAGCCGGGCTTCTGGAGCAGCACGCGGGCGATCGCGATGCGCTGCTGCTCGCCGCCTGAAAGCTGGTTCGCCCACTGGTGGACGGTATCGAGCTCAGGCAGGAATTTCTCCAGGCCGACGGCGGACAGCACCTCCTTCACCGCGGCATCGGGATAGGCATCTTCGGGGCGCGGATAGGTGAGGGTGCCGCGCAGCGTGCCGAGCGGCAGGTACGCGTTCTGCGGCAATACCAGCGCATCGGCGCCGGGCGGAACGTGGATGGTGCCTGAGCCATAGGGCCAGACGCCGCCGAGCGCGCGGAAGAGGCTGGTCTTGCCCGAGCCGGTCGGCCCGTTGACCAGCAGGCGGTCGCCGGGCGGGATGTCGAGGTGCGGCACGGTCACAATGGGCCGCCCATCCGGCAGGCTGACTGTCAGGCCATCCGCCTTCAGGGTGCCGATGCCGTCGGCGGCGATCCGCGGTCCGCTGTCCTCGAGCGCCCGGGCGCGCGCGATCGAGTGCTCGAAGCCGTTGAGACGGTCGACGACCGCCTTCCAGACGGCGATATCGGAGTAGGCCGAAACAAAGAACGAGAAGTTGCTCTGCACGGTGCCGAAAGAGTTGGCGATCTGGGTGATCTCGCCGAGCTTCATCGGCGTGAAAAAGTACGCCGGGCTGACGACGATATACGGGAAGACATTGGCGATCTGGTTGAAGCCGGCCTGAAAGGTCACCAGCCACTTCTGCCGGTTCATGATCGCGTAGAAGTTTCGCACGACGTCGGTGAAGCGGGTGTTCAGCTGCTCGCGTTCGGCCTCCTCGCCGTGGAGCAGCGCGATCTCTTCGGCATTCTCCCGCAGCCGGACCAGCCCGAAGCGGAAGTTCGCTTCGTACCGCTGTTTCTCATAGTTCAGCCACACCAGCTTCTTGCCGATCCAGTGGGCGACGAACGTACCAACCACCGAGTAGGCGAGTGCCGCCCACACGAGGTAGCCGGGGATGTTGTAGGTCACGCCGCGAATGATCAGCGGCGTCGAATCGGACAGCTTCCAGAGGATGACCATGAAGGTGGCGAGCTGCACGACGGAGCCGAGCAGCTGGACGAAGATGTTGAGGAAGCCCTGGATGAAGCGGTCGATGTCTTCGGCGATACGCTGGTCGGGGTTGTCGGCGGGGTTGCCCTGGAGGCGCATGCGATAGTGGGCGGCGCGGCCCAGCCACTGGCCGAGGTAATGGTCCGTCATCCACACGCGCCAGCGAATCTGCAGCCACTGCGTGAAGTAGTACTGCGCCACGCCGCTGACGATGTAGAGGCCGGCGATGGCTGAGAACACCACGCCGAGCTGGTAGATGAAGGTCGCCCAGTCCTTGTCCTGCAACGCCGTGTAGAAGGCGTTGTACCAGTTGTTGGCGAGCACCGAGAGGTAGACCTGAAAGAGCTGTGTGCCGACGACGAGGATGCCGAGGACCCACGCCGCCTTCCAGTCGCGGCTGCGGAAATAGGGCCAGGCGAGGCGGGCGAAGAGGGTGGTGGCGGCGAGGAGGTTCTTCAAGGACGATATCTCGCGTGGCGTTCAGTGTGGCTCAGTGTTGCCCGCTGAAGGCTAACCGGAAGGTTGCCGGAACATGACGGGAGCATTACCGACGCGGTTGATCAGGGGATCGGGGTCAGTACTCGCGCACGCGCGGGCGGTCGAGCGCCCATTCGCCCGGCCCGCCAGCCGCCAGGAAGAGGAAGCCGCCGGCGAGCCCGAGATCCTTGCCGGCCTGGATGAAATCCTTGGTTTCCGGCAGCAGCCAGAACAAGACGGCAGTGGCGACGCAGTAGGCCGCAAAGCAGGTCGCGGCGAACCGTGTCCAGAAGCCGAACACGATCATCAGTCCGCCGACCACCTGGCAAAGCGCGACGAGCATCCAGGTGTCGGCGGGCAGGCCAATCCGCGTCACCCAGTCACCGCCGTGCCCGGGCGACTGCAACAGGACGAAGGTGTCATAGACGAAGACCCCGGAAATCAGCACCCGCCCGATCAGATAGACAAAGCTGGCCAATGCGCCCATTTCCGCTCTCCACCCATTATTTGCGGTCAGTGAACACGCCACGCCGACAAAAGCAAAGATCGCGATGTCGTGATTGTTATTTGCGGAGCCGGAGCGCGGTCCTGCCCGCCGTTTCCCGGAACATCCCGGCGGCAGGGACGTTGTCAAGGCAATGAAACGCAAGCTTCAGGAGAACGTCATGACCAACAAGCTCCGGATCGCCGCCGTGCTCGGCGCCGCCGCGATTCTGACCAGCGCGATTGCGGTGCCCGCCGCCGACGCGCATATGCGCTACCGTCACTACGGGCATAACTACGGCAATCACTACGGCTACAATGATGGCGGCGGTGACCTCGCCGCCGGCATCTTCGGCTTTGCCGCCGGCGCGCTCGTGGGAAGCGCCCTGTCCAATTCCTACGACGACAACTCGTGCTACCGCTTCAGGACCTACAATCCGCAGAGCGGCATGTACATGAGCTACAACGGCTGGCGCCACTGTCCGTAAGGCGTTGCGTCACGCGTTGCGCGAAGGGCCGCCCTCTGGCGGCTCTTTTCGTTTGATCCCGGCTTCGTGTCGCGATACCCGCCAAAAAAGAAAGGCCGCCTCGAGGGCGGCCTTTCCGATTCTCGTATGAGGCGCGTGGACTAGAAGTCCATGCCACCCATGCCGCCGCCGCCACCGGGCATCGGCATCGGGGCTTCCTTCTTGGGACGCTCGGCGATCATCGCCTCGGTCGTGACAAGGAGCCCGGCGACCGACGCAGCGTGCTGCAGCGCGGTGCGGATCACCTTGGTCGGGTCGATGATGCCGGCCGCAACCATGTCCTTGTAGTCTTCAGCCTGCGCATCGAAGCCGTAGTTCTCGGACTTCGACTCCAGCAACTTGCCGACGACGATCGAGCCTTCGACACCGGCGTTCTCGACGATCTGACGGATCGGCGATTCCAGGGCGCGCAGCACGATGTTGATGCCGGCCTGAACGTCCGGGTTTTCGTGCTTCAGCTTCTCGACCGCACGCTTGGCGCGGAGCAGGGCGACGCCGCCGCCCGGTACGATGCCTTCCTCGACCGCGGCGCGGGTCGCGTTGAGCGCGTCGTCGACGCGATCCTTCTTCTCCTTCACCTCGACCTCGGTCGCACCGCCGACGCGGATGACCGCGACGCCGCCGGCGAGCTTGGCCAGACGCTCCTGCAGCTTCTCCTTGTCGTAGTCCGAGGTGGTCTCCTCGATCTGCGCCTTGATCTGGCCGATGCGGCCCTCGATTTCCTTCTTCTTGCCGGCGCCGTCGACGACCGTGGTGTTCTCCTTGGCGATCGTCACCTTCTTGGCGCGGCCCAGCATCTGCAGGGTCACGTTCTCAAGCTTGATGCCGAGGTCTTCGGAGATGACCTGACCGCCGGTCAGGACCGCGATGTCTTCCAGCATGGCCTTGCGGCGATCGCCGAAGCCCGGAGCCTTGACGGCCGCGACCTTGAGGCCACCGCGCAGCTTGTTGACGACGAGCGTGGCCAGAGCCTCGCCCTCGACGTCTTCGGCGATGATGAGCAGCGGCTTGCCCGACTGAACGACCGCTTCCAGAACCGGCAACATCGCCTGCAGGTTGGAGAGCTTCTTCTCGTGCAGGAGGATGAACGGATCCTCGAGCTCGGTCACCATCTTCTCGGCGTTGGTGATGAAGTACGGCGAGAGGTAGCCGCGGTCGAACTGCATGCCTTCGACGACTTCGAGTTCGGTCTCGGCGGTCTTGGCTTCTTCGACCGTGATGACGCCCTCGTTGCCGACCTTCTGCATGGCGCTGGCGATCATGTCGCCGATTTCGCGCGCGCCGTTGGCCGAGATGGTGCCGACCTGAGCGACTTCCTCGGAGGTCTTGATCTTCTTGGAACGGCGCTTGAGGTCGGAGACGGCCTCCTCGACCGCGAGGTCGATGCCGCGCTTAAGGTCCATCGGGTTCATGCCGGCCGCGACCGACTTGGCGCCTTCGCGCACGATCGACTGGGCAAGAACGGTGGCGGTCGTGGTGCCGTCACCCGAGATGTCGTTGGTCTTCGAGGCCACTTCGCGCACCATCTGCGCGCCCATGTTCTCGAACTTGTCCTCGAGCTCAATCTCCTTGGCGACGGTGACGCCGTCCTTGGTGATGCGGGGAGCGCCGAACGACTTGTCGAGGACGACGTTGCGGCCCTTGGGGCCGAGCGTCACCTTGACGGCGTTGGCGAGGATGTCGACGCCGCGCAGCATCTTTTCGCGCGCGTCAACGGAGAATTTTACGTCTTTGGCTGCCATGTTCTTTCAGTCCTTTGAATTATTCGGGGGGAAGGCGATTCGAAGCGCGCTAGGCTGCCTTGCGGCCAGCCGCCGGCTTGCCTTCGACGATCCCCATGACGTCGGATTCCTTCATGATGAGGAGATCCTCGCCGTCAATCTTGACCTCGGTGCCCGACCACTTGCCGAACAGGATGCGGTCGCCAGCCTTGACGTCGAGCGGGATCAGCTTGCCGGATTCGTCGCGCGCGCCGGGGCCAGCGGCGATGATCTCGCCTTCCTGCGGCTTCTCCTGAGCGGTGTCCGGAATGATGATGCCGCCGGCGGTCTTTTCCTCAGACTTGACCCGGCGAACGACCACGCGGTCGTGAAGGGGGCGAAATTTCATGGGTTTTCCTCTTGAACGGTGCCGGCCTCGAGTGGCCTGGCAGTGGTCCTTGAACCTGACTTTTGGGAGTGTTGGCACTCGCTTTTGATGAGTGCCAACAGCGGTGTGCATTTAAGAAGCCGCGGCCGCGGCGTCAAGCGCTTACCGCGCGCGTCGGCACGCCGATCTGCCGCCGTTTCCGCTAATGCCTTGTGCCGACTTGGGAATCCGAAGCCCGCGGACTTCAGGCGCCGATGTCGAAGGGCAGGGTGGTGGTAACCGTCTTGGACGAAACGGTATCGGTCAGCGTCAGGATGAGCTGGTACGAGCCCGGTTTCAGCGCCGGGAGAGTTACGCCCAGCGAGCCATAGAACTCCCTGGTCTTGGCCGCTCCGGTCCACTCGAGATCGGCGAGATTGCCGGTCTTGGCGAGAATAAGCCCGCCCGGGGTCCTGATCTCGATGCCGGTCGAGAAGGCGATGTGGGTGGCATCGCCACTGACGCCGAAGCCGTAGCCGACCGGCTCGAAGTAGATGACGGGCGTGTCGCCGGCCTTGAAGGTCGTGCCCTGGTGCGGCGTGTAGTGGCCATAGCCGGACACGGCGTCGGCAAACAGAATCCTGCGGAACTGCAGCGGCGAGGCTAGCCAGAAGGCATCGGTGGCAGCATCGAAAGCGGCCAGAGCATCTGCCGGCTTGTTCGCACCCAGATCCTGTTCCGCCTGGGTGGCGCTGTCGGTGATCGGGCCCGCGAAGGCGGCGGTCATTCCCGCCAGCAGGCCGAATGCGAACACGGCGGCGACCACGCTCCGGTCGCGAATGCGTGCAGTCATCTGTCTCGTCCCCCGAGGCCGATCTGGCCACTTCCCCGCGCCATGATCACATTCGCCACGGCAGACGCAAGTAGCGGGCCACGCGACGCAAGTGCACAAGGCACTTATTCCGACAGTGCGGTTCGCCAGCTATGGCGCTTTCGGTAGATGGTAGCGGGGCTTATGCCGAGCAGCGCCGCGGCGCGCGCGATGTTGCCGCGGGCCTCCGCAAGCGCGTGCTCGATGATGGCGCGCTCCTGCTCCGCATAGGAGGCAACCTGGCCGGACGGTTCGCGCGGCGCCGCAACCGACTGAGTCTCTCCGCGTCCCGAAGCAATGGCGAGCGCGGCCGCGCTGACCAGCGGCCCGTCGTGAAGGACTACGACGCGGCGGATTGCGGCGGCGAGCTCGCGCACATTGCCTGGCCATGCGTACTGCACGAGGGCTGCAACGGCGTCCGGGGCGAAACCGGTGAAGTGGCGACCTTCCTCGGCGGAAAAGCGGCCGAGGAACGTTCCAGCGAGCCGCAGGATGTCGTCGCCGCGCTGGCGCAGCGGCGGCAGGGGGAGCGGCAGCACGTGGAGGCGATGAAACAGGTCGGCCCGCAGTCGCCCGGCGGCGATCTCGCCTCGAGGATCGCGATTGGTGGCGGAGACGACGCGCGCGTCCGTTCCGATCGTCTCGCTGCCGCCGACGCGCCGGAACCGGCCGTCTTGCAGGAAGCGCAGCAGCTTGGCCTGCAGTGCCACATCCATCTCGGCAATCTCGTCCAGAAAAAGAATGCCGCCGTCGGCGAGTTCGGCTGCGCCGGGGCGCGCCTCGGAGGCGCCGGTAAAGGCGCCGCGCACGTGCCCGAATATCTCGCTTTCCATCAGGTCTCTGGGGATCGCACTGCAGTTCAGCGCCACGAACGGAACGTCGCGCCCGGCCGCCTGGCTGAAGCCGGCGTGGATGGCTTCGGCGGCAAGCTCCTTGCCGGTGCCGCTCTCCCCGGTCAGGAATACCGGCGCGTGCGAAGGCGCCATCCGGCGGATGGCGTCGTAGAGCACCTGCATTGGTGGCGAACGTCCGATAAAGCCTGCGAAATCCGTGTCGGCGCGCATGGCGGGCGAGGGGGCCGGATCGTCCCTCCTGGCTGGCGGACGCGGGCGATTGGGCGACAGCACCTGGGTCAGGTGTTCAATCAGTGCGCGCGCGCCGATGGGCTTCGGCAGGAAGTCGGCCGCGCCACCGCGCATCGCCGCCACCGCGATGGCGAGCGAGGGGTTGGCGCTGGTGGCGATGGTGGCGCAATGGGCGCTGACCTCGCTCAGCGCCTCCGGGCTGCCGATCGTTTCCAGGTTCGCAAGGACAATGCCGTCGGGCAGGGCGGCGATCGCCCGCTCGGCCTCCTGCGCGCTGGCAAAGACGTTGGCGACGAACCGTCCTTCGCCGCGCGTGGCAATGATGCCGGCGAGGTTGCGGCGCTCGGCCGGGTCGGCGTCGATGATGAGCACCGCCACGGGCGAAGCCGCGGCCGGCGCCCGCCGCATGGGCGGCGTCAGCGGTAGAACCGAATTCATGGCCGTTCAGGACCCCGTCTCCCCTGCGAGGAGACTGCAAGCGGCGATTGTCCGCCCGGATGGTAAACAAAGGGTAGGTCGCCGGGCCGGTGGCGTCCGGGGGCGCGAGGATGCCAGCGCTTCCGCTTGACCGGCGGCGGCGCTTTAACGTACGCGCTCGCTACCATGGTCAATGTTGCCAATCCGCCGCTGGTCAGCGGCCTAGCTGAACTCGCCGCCGACTATCCGGTGCTGTTCTGCGATGTGTGGGGTGTCGTGCACGACGGGATGCGCGCCTATCCGAGGGCGGCGGAGGCGCTGTTCACCTATCGTGCCGGCGGCGGGACCGTCATTCTCATCACCAACGCGCCGCGGCCGAAGGCGGAGGTTGCCGCCCAGCTCGACCGCTTCGGCGTGCCGCGTACGGCCTACGACGACATCGTCAGCTCCGGGGACACCGCCCGCGCCTTTCTTGCCGAGCGACCCGGCGCACGGGTGTTTCACGTTGGCGCGGAGCGCGACCTGCCGCTCTACGATGGCCTGCCGATCGCGCTTGCCGGCGAGGCGGACTGCGACCTCATCTCGTGCACGGGACTCTTTGACGACGACCGCGAAACGCCTGACGACTATGCCGGGCGGCTCGTCGCCTGGCGCGACCGCGGCCTCACCATGATCTGCTCCAACCCGGATATCGTGGTCGAGCGCGGGAGCCGGCTGATCTGGTGCGCGGGGGCGCTTGCCGAGCGCTACCGCGACCTCGGCGGCGAGACGCTCATCATCGGCAAGCCGCACCCGGCGATCTACGAGGCGGCTCTCGCCCGCATCGCGCCGCCTCAGCCCAGGGCCAGGGTGCTTGCCATCGGCGATGGTCTCAAAACCGATGTGCGCGGGGCGGTCCACAACGGCTTCGATGTTCTGTTTGTCACCGGCGGCATCCATGCCGCCGATTTCGGCGACCGTTTTGCGCCCGACATCGCGCGGGTCGCCGCCCGCCTGCGAACGGAGGGTCTCACGGCGCGGGCGGTGATGGCGCAGCTTGCCTGGGGGCCAGCTTGATCCGCGCCGACGTCGGGCGCGGGGCGGCTCCCTTGCCGCCGGGGGGACGACGCCCTTGATCTCCGCCATGCCCGACGGCGACCGCCTGCCCATGCTTGTTCCCGATCGCCTCGACGATGTGCCGGCGCGTCTTCGCGGCGGTGTGGTGGCGGTGGGCAATTTCGACGGAGTTCATGCCGGTCATCGCGCGTTGCTTCTGGCGGCGCAGGCCGAGGCCCGGCGCCGTGGCGTTCCGGCGGTCGCGCTCACCTTCGAGCCGCATCCGCGCACCTACTTCCGGCCGGGCGAGCCTGTGTTCCGGCTCACGCCGCTCCCGGCAAAGGCACGGCTCCTTGGCGCGCTTGGCATCGACGGACTGGTGGTTGCCGACTTCGACCGCGCGCTCGCCGAGATGCCGGCTGCTGCCTTTGTCGATGAAATTCTGGTGGGCCGGCTGAAGCTTGCTGCTGCGGTCGTCGGCTTCAACTTTCATTTCGGCAAGGGTCGCAGCGGCTCGCCATCGCTGCTGCTGCAGGCGGGGCCGGAGCGAGGTTTTGCGGTGACCGTGGTCGGCGAGGTTCAGGTCGAGGGCGGTGGCAGGCCATGCTCTTCCAGCGCGATCCGCGCACGGCTCAGCGAGGGCGACATCGCGGAAGCCAACGCCGACCTCGGTTACCGCTGGTTCGTGATCGGCACCGTCATTCCCGGCGAGCGGCGCGGACGCGATCTCGGGTTTCCCACAGCGAATTTGCGGCTCGGCCCCGATTGCCGGCTTCGCCACGGCGTCTATGCCGTGCGCCTGCAGCGCGCTGACGGCTCGTGCCTCGACGGCGTGGCGAGCTACGGCCGTCGCCCGACCTTCGACAACGGCCCTCCGCTGCTGGAGGTGCATGCGCTCGACTTTGCGGGCGATCTTTACGGCGAGCAGGTGATGGTTTCCTTCGTCGCGTGGCTCCGGCCGGAACTGAAGTTCAATTCCGTGGACGAGCTGGTGGCCGCGATGCATGGCGACGTCGAGCGCGGGCGGGCGATTTTGGCGGCAGCGGACCCGGGATCGGATCTCGACCGGCGTCTGAACGGCCGCCTCCAGGGTCGGCTGCCGTTGTGATCCTCTCACGATTCGGTTACCAATACGCCGTGTTTGGCCGGATTTTCGCCCAGTTTCAGCGGGATACCGGCGGCTGATGTATCCGCGGGCCTTGGGCGCGCTAGGGATCGGACGGGACGAATCGATGGTCATTCTCGACCGGCGCGCCAGTCGCAGCCTCCTTGCGGTGGCCGGGCTTGCCTTTGCGGCAGCGGGCGCGATGCTTTCGGGCTGCTCCGAGACAACGTACGGTACCGGCGTCAATCCCGGTGCCCAGACCTTGAAGGATATGGTCGGCATTGCCGCGATCAGCGGGCCGAAGCAGGCGCCGATCAACTACGGGCCGCGCCCCAAGATTGTCGCTCCCCCAGATGGGGCGGCGCCGTTGCCGGCGCCCGAGACGGTTGCTACTGCCGCCGACGGCGCAAGTACGGACGATCCCTCGCTGCCGCCGAACTGGCCGAAGGACCCCGATCTCGCCGCCGCCAAGTTCAAGGCCGATGTCGCAGCGCGCGAGGCGCGTGGCGAGCCGGCGCCAAAGCTCAATCTGCCGCCGGGCTCTCTGCCCCAGTTCGATGCGCAGTCTCAGCCCGACTATCACGATCCGGCTGGATCCAATTATCACGACCCTTCGAAGCGTACCTATTCCAAGGAAGAGATTGCGCAGATCAGGAAGGCGTTCAGTGACGCCAAGGGCGGTCTCGCGGTCGACGCCAACGGGAATCCGGTGCGCCGCTATCTCACCGACCCGCCGGTCGAGCTGCGGGCGCCGGACACTACGCAGCCCGTCGCCTTTACCGAAAAGAAGAAGAAATTCCACTGGTTCTGGCAGAAACAGGACGACGATCCTGACACCATGCAGCCGGTGGCGGGAAGCGATGCCGGCGCGGCACCGAACACGGCGGCTACGTCCATCTCGAATTGACCGTCTAACGCCGCGACCGAAAGAATTCCTGTAGCATCCTTGCCGCCGGCTCTGCCGAAAGGCCGCCGTAGACTTCTGGTGCGTGATTACAGGTGGGCTGCGCAAAGAAGCGCCCTCCGCTTTCCACAGCGCCGCCCTTCTCGTCACTGGCGCCGAAATACAGTCGCCGCACCCGCGCGAAGGAGATTGCAGCCGCGCACATGGCACAGGGCTCGAGCGTGACGTAGAGGTCCGCCCGGGCGAGGCGTTGCGAACCAACGCTCGCTGCCGCGGCGCGAATCGCCAGAATCTCGGCATGGGCGGTCGGATCATCGAGCTCGCGCGTGCGATTGCCGGCGCGCGACAGGAGGACCCCGTCGCGCAGGATCGCGGCCCCGATCGGGACCTCGCCGCGTGCTGCCGCCGCCGCCGCTTCCTCCAGTGCGATGCCCATCGCATCGGTCGTCATTCTTGTCTCAAACCTCGCTCACGCCGCGCGCGTCTGCTAATCAGCCTGTCCCATGACACATTCATCCCCGCCGCCGTCCGGCGAACGCATCGCCAAAGTGCTGGCCCGCGCAGGCCTCTGCTCGCGGCGCGATGCCGAGCGCTGGATCGCCGATGGCCGCGTTGCGGTCAACGGCAGGATCATAGCCTCGCCGGCGCTTAACGTTGGCGCCGACGACCGCATCGCGGTGGACGGTGAGCCGCTGCCGGAGCGCGAACGCACCCGGCTGTGGCTCTATAGCAAGCCGCGCGGCCTGGTGACCACCGCCCGCGACCCGCAGAGCCGTCCCACGGTATTCGCGGCGCTGCCCAAAGAGCTGCCGCGCGTGGTTGCCGTCGGCCGACTCGACATCAATACGGAAGGGCTGCTGCTCCTCACCAACGACGGCGGGCTGGCCCGCGTGCTCGCTCTGCCGCAGACCGGATGGCTGCGTCGCTACCGGGTCCGCGCCCACGGCGCAGTCACCCAGGCCCGCCTCGACACGCTGAAGGAGGGCGCCGTCATCGACGGGATCATGTATGGCGCGGTCGAGGCCCAGCTCGACCGCGTGCAGGGGTCGAACGTCTGGCTCACACTTGGCCTGCGTGAAGGCAAGAACCGCGAGGTGAAGAAGCTGCTGGAGCACCTCGGTCTGGAGACCAACCGCCTGATCCGTATCTCGTACGGGCCGTTCCAGATCGGCGACCTTGCGGCTGGCGAGGTGCGCGAGATCAGGGGCAGGGTGCTGCGCGACCAGCTTGGCGCCAAACTGGCGCGCGAGGCGCACGCCGATTTCGAGTCCGATGTCCGACAGCCGCCGGCTCCGGCAGCGCCCGCTGCCCCCGAGGGGCGCCGTGAACCGCACGAGGCCGGCGGCAAGCGCGCGGGCGCGCGGCCAGGCGGACGGCCTGCGGTGAAGCGTGGCGGGCAGGACAGCCGTGCGCGTCGTCGGCGGTGAATTTCGCGGGCGGCCGTTGCAGGCGCCCATGGGGAAGGCGATCCGCCCGACGTCGGATCGCGTTCGCCAGACGCTCTTCGACATCCTCGCGCACAGCTACGGCGATCCGGTTAGCGGTGGCCGCGTGCTTGACCTCTTTGCTGGCACCGGCGCGCTCGGTATCGAAGCGATTTCGCGCGGCGCCGCGTCGGTGTTGTTCGTCGACGACGGGGCGGAGGCGCGTGGCGTCATCCGCGCCAACGTCGAGGCGTTCGGGCTGACCGGCCGCACGCGCATCTTCCGGCGCGATGCCACACGACTGGGCGAAACCGGAACTGTCCCTCCCTTCGACCTGATTTTTGCCGATCCGCCCTATGGCAAGGGCCTCGGCGAGCGGGCGCTGTCCTCGGCACTCGCCGGCGGCTGGCTGAAAGCCGGCGCGGTGGTCGTGCTGGAGGAGGACGCGGCCGTGAGCATCGCTCCGATCGCTGGCCTTGAAATTGAGGAAATCCGCCGCATTGGGGACACGCAGATTGCCTTTCTGCGACAGCCAAGCCTTGCCGGAGCGGCTGCGGGTCCATAGATCAGGCCGGTCAATTTTTACTCCGAAAGGCGCGCGATGAAGGAAATCCTGGATCAGACCGAGCTTTCGGAGCGTGCGGCTGCGCTGGTTGCCGCTGCCCGCCGCGCCGGGGCCGATGCGGCCGATGCGGTGTGTGTGCGCGGCATCGCGCTTTCGGTCGACGTGCGGCTCGGCAAGGTCGAGGAGACACGGCGGGCTGAGGGCGACGACTTCATGCTGCGCGTCTTCGTCGGCAAGCGGAGCGCCGGCATTTCGGCGAACGTTCTGACCAACCCGGCCGAACTCGCTGCCCGCGCGGTTGCCATGGCCAAGGTCGCCCCAGAGGACCGATTCGCCGGTCTCGCCGACCGCGAAAGGCTGGCACAGGACTTTCCCGACCGCGACCTTCTCGACATCACGATTCCGGCGGCGGCAGAACTGACCGAGCAGGCGCTCGCGACCGAAAATGCCGCCCGCTCGGTGGCAGGTGTCACCAATTCGGGTGGCGCGTCGGCCGGCTGGTCGCTGGGGGGCGTGGTGCTCGCCACTTCCGACGGGTTTTCGGGTGCCTATCTCACGTCGCGCTTCGGTCTCTCGGCTTCCGCGATTGCGGGAAGCGGAACGACGATGGAGCGCGATTACGACTTCGACAACATGGTCTATCACGCCGATCTCCGCGATCCGGAAACGATCGGCCGCAGCGCCGGCGAACGTGCGGTGCGCCGCCTGAACCCACGCAAGATTTCCTCCGGGCGCATGACGGTCGTCTACGACCCACGCATCGCGACCAGCCTCGTGGGACATCTCGCAAGCGCCGTGAACGGCGCCTCGATCGCGCGGAAGTCGAGCTTTCTGCGCGACAAGCTCGGCCAGCAGATTTTTGCTCCCGCGATTCGGATCAGCGACGATCCGACGCGTCGGCGCGGGCTGGCTTCGCGCCCCTTCGACGGCGAGGGGGTGGCGAGCGGGGCGCTCGATGTCGTGGCGGGCGGTGTCCTGCAGACCTGGCTGCTCGATTCGGCCACCGCGCGCGAGCTCGGACTGGAGACCAACGGCCGTGCCAGCCGCGGCGGCGCCAATCCGTCGCCGGGGGCGACCAACCTCACGCTTCATCCGGGCGAGCAGTCGCCGGAGGAGCTCATCCGCGAAGTCGGCAGCGGCCTTTACGTCACCGAACTGATCGGGCACGGGGCCAACACTGTCACCGGCGACTACAGCCGCGGCGCCGCGGGTTTCGTGATCGAGAACGGCGTCTTGGGATATCCGGTCAGCGAAATCACCATCGCCGGCAACCTTGCCGATATTTTCCGTGAAATGAGGCCGGCCAACGACCTCGTTTACCGCCGGGCGGTCAATGCACCGACGGTCGCCGTGCCAGGGCTTACCGTCGCGGGGAGCTAAGGCTTGCGGCTCAGGGCTTTTTGAGGCACGAAATCCGGCGAAGCCGTTTCGTCGCGCCGCCAGCCGGCGCCGCATCCCCGAGCGGCAAAGGCTCACGCAGGAACAGGTGATGGACCCGCAGAAACAGCTTCTCCATCTGGTTTTTGGCGGCGAGCTGGTCAGTCCCGACACGAATACGTTCGCCGACCTCTCCAAGCTCGATATCGTCGGCATCTACCCGAACTACCGGACGGCGCGCGAAGCGTGGCAGGCGCGGGCGCAGGCGACGGTCGACAATGCGCGCGTGCGCTACTTCGTCGTCCATCTGCACCGCCTGCTCGATCCCGAAACGACGATCGAGACGTGACGGAGAAAGCCCACGGGCCGGTGGTGCGGGCGCGTCGCAAGCCCAGTCTGTCAAAGCGCATCAAGCGCGCACCTTTCGGCGTGGGCGCGGCGGGCGCGTTGCTGACCGGAGCGTTGAAGTTCGTCTACGCGACCAATCGCGTGACGTTCGAGCCGGCGCAGGACGATCCCTTCCGGCGGCACGCGCCGTTCATTCTGGCCTCGTGGCACGGTCAGGCCTTCATGCTGCCGGCGGTGCGGCCCCCGGCGTGGCCCGTCGACGTGCTGGTCTCCAAGAGTACGGACGCCGAAGTCATGGCCCGGGTTGCAACCAATCTCGGGCTCGGCGTCATCCGCGGTTCGGGCGCGGCCGATCCGGAGCGCATGTTCGAGAAGGGCGGCATTGAGGCCTTTCGCGTGATGAAAGCCTCGCTCGAACAGGGGCGCACCGTGGCGCTCACCGCCGACTTCATGCCGAGCGCCCGGCGAAAGGTCAGCCCCGGCCTCATCCTGCTGGCGCGGCTTACCGGCCGGCCGATCGTGCCGATCGCCGTGGCTTCCAGCCGCTGCTTGACGCTCAATTCGTGGGACCGCACGACGATCACGCTGCCCTTCGGGCACACTGCGTTCGTTGCCGGCGAGGCGATTAGCGTGCCGCGCCAGGGCGATGAGGGTATGTTCGAGGCGGCGCGGCTGGCGCTGGAGGCGCGACTCAATGCGGTCTTCGAACGCGCGGACGAAATCGTGGGCAGGCGACGTGGCTGAACCCGGCAATCTCGTGTTCGGTGCCTACCGGGCGCTCGGTTTTGCCCTGCGTCCTGCAGTGCCGGCAATGCTTGCGCTGCGGGCGCGGCGCGGCAAGGAAATACCGGAGCGACTGGGCGAGCGTTATGGCCAGGCATCGGTGGCGCGGCCCGCCGGTCGCGTGGCCTGGGTACACGCGGCCAGTGTCGGCGAGACCAATGCCGTCATGCCGCTCGTTGCGCGCCTCTGCGAGCGCGGGTTCCACGTCGTCTTCACGTCGACGACGGTGACCTCGGCCGGGGTTGCTGCGCGCCGTCTTCCCCGCAACGCGATCCACCAGTTCGGTCCGCTCGATGTCGTGACGTATGTCGACCGTTTCCTCGCGCACTGGCAGCCCGAGTTTGCCATCTTCGTCGAGTCCGAAATCTGGCCGACGGTCATTTCCCGGCTGGAGCGCCGCCGCACGCCCCTGATCATCGTCAACGGACGCCTGTCGGAGCGGTCCTTTCGCGCCTGGCAGCGGCTGCGCTTCTTCGCCCGTGCCATCTTTTCGCGTATCGGCCTCACCCTGGCGCAGTCGCAGGAGGACGGTGCCCGCTTCGGCGCCCTGGGCGCGCCTCGCGTCAACGTGACGGGCAACCTCAAGTTCGACGTGCCGCCGCTTGCCGCCGAGGCCGATGAGGTCGAACGCCTGCTCAACGACATCGGCCAGCGGGCGGTGTGGATCGCGGCGTCGACGCATCCGGGCGAGGAGGAGATCGTCGCCGAAGCGCACCGGCTCATGCGCGCGGCCCATCCGGGCCTCCTGACGATCGTGGTGCCGCGCCACCCGGAGCGCGGCGACGCGGTGCGCGCGATTTTCGCCGAGCGGCGCTTGTCGGTGGCGCAGCGCAGCCGCGGCGAGCCGCTGGTGCGCGAGGCCGACGTCTATCTCGCCGATACGCTGGGCGAGCTCGGGCTGTTCTACCGCGTGGCGCCGATCGCCTTTCTCGGCGGTTCGCTGGTGCCGACCGGCGGGCAGAACCCGATCGAGCCGGTGAGGCTCGACGCTGCCGTTCTGCACGGGCCGCACATCCACAATTTCGAGGAAATCTACCGCCATCTCGACAGCGCGGCTCCGGCGATGGCGATTGCCGATGCGGGGGGCCTGGCTGCGGCGGTCGGCGCGCTCATCGCCAATCCGTCCATGGCGGCAGCGCGCGCCCGTGCGGCGACCGCGGCGCTGGCACCGCTCGCGGGCGCGCTCGAGGCGACGCTTGCGGCGCTCGACCGTTACCTGACGTCGGCGGCAGCGTTGCCGTGAGGCAGACCGCCCCGGAATTCTGGTGGCGGCAGGAACCCAGCGCTGCGGCGCTGGCGCTGATGCCGGTGGCGCGCATCTGGGCTGCCCTGGCCGAGCGGCGGATGCTGAAGCCGCCGCGATACCGGGCGCCGGTTCCGGTCATCTGTGTCGGCAATTTCGTGGTCGGGGGCGCCGGCAAGACGCCGACCGCAATGGCGCTGGCGCGGCTGGCGCGCGCGAGCGGGCTGAAGCCGGGCATGCTCGCCCGCGGTTATGGCGGGGCGGCGCGCTCGCCGGTGCTGGTGGTGCCCTCGGTCAACACCGCCGAGGAGGTCGGCGACGAGGCGCTGCTGCTCGCCCAGACCGCGCCGACCGTCGTTGCGCGTGACCGGGCGGCCGGTGCACGCCGGCTGGTCGAGGAAAAGATCGACATCATCATCATGGACGACGGGTTCCAGAACCCGGCGCTGGCGCTCGATCTCGCCATCGTTGCCGTCGATGCCGCCAATGGCATCGGCAACGGGCTCACCATTCCTTCAGGGCCGCTGCGGTTGCCGCTGACGCCGCAGATGCGGCGGGCCGATGCCCTCCTGGTCGTCGGAAAGGGGACCGCCGCCGATCCGCTGATCCGCGCTGCCGCGCGGGCGGGGCGCCCAGTGATCCACGCCGAGATTCGCCCCGCGCGCGACCAGGAGTGGCGCAAGGAGCCGATTCTGGCTTACGCCGGCATCGCGCACCCCGAGAAGTTCTTCACGTCACTGAGGGAGGCGGCCGCGCCCGTGGCGAAAACGCTGAGCTTTGCCGATCACTACCAGTACGGCGAGGCCGATGCGATGAAGCTCGTCCAGATCGCCGAACGCGAGAAGCTTCGGCTGGTAACGACGGAGAAGGATCTGGTGCGCCTTGCGGGCAAGACCGGGGCGCTCGGCGCGCTGCGCGAGCGCAGCGAGGCATTCCAGGTGGTGCTGGCGTTCGAGAATCCGGCGGCAGTGACCGAAATGATCGAGGCCGCGGTCAACCATGCCGCGCTCGCCCAGAAGGCTTAGGCAAGGCGCAATCGGCTGCGCCGGACCTAGACCAATTCACGATTTTATCGAATCGCGAATTGATCTCGATTTGTTTGCTTTCCGCAATTCCGGACGGAAAAGCGGAATCCACTTTTCCTGCAGTTGCTCTATCTAGACGCTGCCGGTCTCCTGAAACCGGCGGAGCGCGGCGGCGGGCGTGGCGTAGGCTTCCTGGCGCTTGACGCTCCAGTATTTGACTTCGTCCAGCGGGATTTCGACCCCGGTCACAGCGCAGCGCACGTAGCTGCCGGGGCCCAGCACTTGGAAGTCGCCATCGAGGTAGCGCACGCGCGCCTCGCCACCATAACTCGGTCGTTCGTATCGGTTCATGACGCGATTCTAGAACAATTTTTGCGGCAAAAAGATAGCCCCGCAAGCATGGCTAACGCCGGCCGAACAGGCGCTCGATGTCGGCGAGTTGCAGCTCGATATAGGTGGGGCGGCCGTGGTTGCACACGTTGGAATTGGGGGTTGCCTCCATCTCGCGCAAGAGGGCGTTCATTTCTGCGGGCTTCAGCACGCGGCCGGCGCGCACCGACCCGTGGCAGGCCATGGTCGAGGCGACGCGGTCGAGCCGGTCGGAAACGGTCGTCGCCCGGTCCCATTCGGCGATCTCGTCAGCAAGGTCGCGCACCAGCCCAGGCGTGTCGGTGATGCCCAGCATCGCCGGTGTCTCCCGCACGACGATGGCGCCAGGACCGAAGCGCTCAAGCACCAGGCCAAGCGGGGCGAGTTCGGCGCTGCGCGCCGCCAGCCGCTCGGCATCGTCGGGATCGAGGTCGATGACCTCGGGAATGAGCAGCATCTGTCCGGCGGCGCCATGCTCGGCGAGGATGCGCTTCAGCCGTTCATAGACCAGGCGCTCGTGGGCGGCGTGCTGGTCGACGATGACGAGGCTGTCGGCGGTCTGCGCGACGATGTAGGTCTCGTGGATCTGGGCGCGGGCGGCGCCCAGCGGGTGCGCGGCGGCACCTGCGGGCGCCGGTTCGTCGCGGACATCGGCCGAAGGCTGAAACGCCGCGAAGGCCGCCTGCGCCGCCTCGGCGAAACCGCTCACAGACGGTGCGGCGATCGTCCGCTCGGGTGCTGCGTAGGTGCCCGCCGGCCGGCGATGGGGCATCGGACGGAAGGCGGAGAGCGTCGCCGCCGCTATTGTCGTCGGCGTGCGGCGGCCGCCGACGCCGAGCGCTTCGCGGATCGCGCCGACGATCAAGCCGCGCACCAGCCCGGGATCGCGAAAGCGCACCTCGGCCTTGGTCGGGTGGACGTTGACGTCGACTTCGGCGGGATCGAGCGTGATGAACAGGGCCGCGACCGGGAAGCGGTCGCGCTTCATCACATCGGCGTAGCCAGCGCGGAGCGCGCCGAGAAGCTGCTTGTCGCGGACCGGGCGCCCGTTGACGAAGAAGTACTGCGCCAGACCATTGCCGCGGCTGAAGGTGGGCAGGCCGGCGTAGCCCGCCAGCCCGATACCCTCGCGCTCGGCCGCGATGGCGACCGAGCTTTCCGCGAAGTCGCGGCCGAGCACCTGGCCGATGCGGGCGAGCCGCGCGTCGGCGCCGGATGTCGCCGGGTAATCGACGGGCGCGCGGTCTTCGCCGGCGAGCGTGAAGCGCACGTCGGGGTGTGTCAGTGCCAGCCGCTTCACCACGTCGCTGATCGCCGTCGCCTCCGCGCGCTCCGATTTCAGGAATTTTAGCCGGGCGGGCGTGGCGAAGAAGAGGTCGCGCACCGCGATCTCGGTGCCGCGCGACAATGCCGCCGGGCGAACCGGCTGCGTGACGCCGCCATCGACCGCGATCGAGAACGCCTCGGCAGCGCCGCGCTTGCGCGACGTCACGGTCAGGCGCGCGGCGGCGCCGATGGCGGCCAGAGCCTCGCCGCGGAAGCCCAGCGTGCGGATGTCGTCCAGCCCGCCATCGAGCTTGGATGTGCAGTGGCGCTCGACGGCGAGCGCGAGGTCTTCGGCATTCATGCCGTCGCCGTCGTCGGAGACGCGGGTCAGCGCGACGCCACCGGCGGCGGTTACCACCTCGATGCGGGTCGCATGCGCGTCGAGCGCGTTCTCGACCAGCTCCTTGACCACGCTCGCCGGCCGCTCGACCACCTCACCGGCGGCGATGCGGTTCACCATGTCTTCGGGGAGGCGGCGGATGGGCATGAGGTGAGTCTGGCGGATTCGAGCGGGTGAGGGAAGCGGTGGGTTGCCGCCGCTTGCATAACCTCCCCCTTGAGGGGAGGTCGAAATCGCGTCAGCGATTTCGGGAGGGGGGACTTCCGCTCACACCCCTCCCCAAACCGCCTTCGGCGGTTTGACCCTCCCTCAAGGGGAGGGTTGAAAAGGGTGCCTACTGCCGATTGCCCCTATCGCCCGCCAGCCGATATCGCGGCGGCAGAATCCGCCCGGCCAGTCAATGAGGTCGACGGCGGCGTAGGCGCGGGCTTTTGCCTCGGCGATGGTGGCGCCGCGGGCGGTAATGTTGAGCACGCGGCCGCCGTTGGCGACCAGCTTGCCACCGGATATCGCGGTGCCGGCATGGAAGACCTTCACGCCGGGGAGCGCGTCGGCGCGTTCGATACCGGCGATCGGATCGCCCTTGCCGTAGCCGCCAGGGTAACCCTTCGCTGCCATCACCACGGTGAGTGCGGCGTCGCTTGACCAGCGCGGTGAGGTTCCGGCGAGCCGGCCTTCCGCGGTCGCAATCATCAGCTCGAGCAGGTCGCTGTCGAGGCGCGGCATCAGCGCCTGCGTCTCCGGATCGCCGAAGCGCACGTTGTACTCGATGAGCTTCGGCCCCTCGGCGGTGAGCATCAGGCCGGCATAGAGGACGCCCTTGAACGGCGTGCCACGCGCCGCCATCGCGGCGACGGTTGGCCTGATGATTTCAGCCAGCGTGCGCTCGACCAGCGCCGGCGTCATCGCCGGGGCGGGGGAGTAGGCGCCCATGCCGCCGGTGTTGGGGCCGGTGTCGCCTTCGCCGACGCGCTTGTGGTCCTGGGCGGTCGCCAGCGGCACGACGTCCACGCCGTCGGAAAGCGCGAAGAAGCTCGCCTCCTCGCCGAGGAGACATTCCTCGATCACCACCTCGGCGCCGGCCGCGCCGTAGGCTCCCGCGAAGCAGGCCTCGATGGCGGCGATCGCTTCGTCGATGGTTGCGGCGACGGTGACGCCCTTGCCGGCGGCGAGGCCGTCGGCCTTCACGACGATGGGCGCGCCGGTCTGGCCCACATATGCGTGGGCGGCGGCTGCTTCGGTGAAGCGGCGCCACGCGGCCGTCGGGATGCCGGCTTCGTCGCAGAGCGCCTTGGTGAAGGCCTTTGAGCCCTCAAGCTGCGCGGCGGCCTTGCTCGGGCCGAACACGCCGATGCCGGCCACGGCAAGCGCATCGGCGAGGCCGGCGACCAGCGGCTGCTCGGGGCCGACGACAACGAACGCGATACCCTTGCTGCGGCAGACGTCGATTATCCCGGCGTGATCATCCGGCGATACGGCGACAAGCCCCGCATGCTCCGCAATGCCCGGGTTGCCGGGCGCGGCGTAGAGCTTCGTCAGCCGCGGTGACTGCGCGAGCTTCCACGCCAGCGCGTGCTCGCGCCCGCCCGAACCGATAAGGAGAACGTTCATGGCGCGGCGCTTAGCAACTGAGGTGGGGCTTGTCCATCGAGCTGCCTTGCCGCGGCGCCTCCTCTCCCATAGGGAGAGGGGGAGGCAGGGACACCAGCTTGAGTGAAACTCCGCACGTTCCCGACACTGTCCGCGACCACTGGGCGAACCGCCTGCTGCCGGCGGCGTGGCAGCCCTACGCGCGCATGTCGCGGCTGGAGCGGCCGATTGGCTGGTGGCTGCTGCTGCTGCCCACATGGTGGTCGTCGGCGCTCGCCACTGACGCCGCAGGCCGGCTGCCCAACCTGTGGCACCTCGTGCTGTTTCTCTTCGGTGCGGTGGCGATGCGGGGGGCAGGGTGCACCTACAACGACATCGTCGACCGCGACATCGACGCCAAGGTGGCACGGACGCGGGCGCGTCCGATCCCGAGCGGGCAGGTCAGTGTGCGGCAGGCGAAGGTTTGGCTAGTCGCGCAGGCGCTGGTCGGCCTTCTCGTGCTGCTGCAGTTCAATCTTTTCACCATCGTCACCGGCGTCGCGTCGCTCGTCACGGTCGCGGTCTATCCGTTCCTGAAGCGCGTCACCAACTGGCCGCAACTCGGGCTGGGGCTCGCCTTCTCGTGGGGCGCGCTGATGGGCTGGCCAGCGATCTTTGGCAGCCTCGCGTGGGCGCCGGTGCTGCTCTACGCGGGCGCCATCCTGTGGACGATCGGCTACGACACGATCTATGCGCATCAGGACCGGGAAGACGACGCGCTGATCCGCGTGCACTCCACCGCCCTGCTGTTCGGCGCGCGCACCCGGCCGATGCTCGCGCTGTTCTACGGCGGGGCGACGGCGCTGTTCGCGGCGGCGTTCTTCGCAGCGGGTGCCGGCTGCGTCGCGTACCTCGGGCTCGCGATCGGTGCGGCGCACTTCATCTGGCAGATCGCAACGCTCGACATCGACGACCCGGCGCGGTGCCTGGCGCTGTTCCGCTCAAACCGTGAATATGGGCTGATCGTGTTCGCGGGGCTGGTCGCGGACACGCTGGTGCGCGTTCACTGAAGATCAGTTCCGCGCGATGATTTCGCGACCGCTGACGCGTTCGGTGTGCCGCTGGCCGCCGGTCTTGCGGCGAATAAGAAAGCGCGGGCGGCGCTTGGCGAAATACGAATGATAGCGCCGTGGCTTCGGGCGCGCGGCGGAAAGGCCATGTCCGGCGAGCGGCTCGCCGACCGATCCGTCCTGGCCGATGACGAGCAGTGGCAGGCCGAGCGTGCGGCCCCAGCTCTGCCAGTCGGCGGCGAGGTCTTCGGGCGTGTCGCTGATCGCCAGCGTCAGCGTCAGCGTCGGGTCGCGGTGCAGCAGTTCGATGAAGGCGCGCACTTCGCCATCATCGCCGGTCGATTCCATGCGCACCGCCACGCCGCGATAGTCCGACAGCGCCATGGTGGCCTGCATCGTCGGGCCGTTGGCGGTGAAGGTGCGGCGCAGCAGGACGCGGTTGCGCTCGATGACGAACGCTTCCCCGGTGCTCGTTGCACCGGCTGCTGGCAGGACACGCGGGTCGAGCCGGAATGCCCGGCCCGACCCGATGGTTACAGCGTCGCTCACGGTATTGACGCCTCTCCGAAGTTGCTCCCCGGGCCCGGTTGTTGTGGGCCTCGGTCTGGAGCGCTTCTATGGCACGGGAGGAGTCAGGGTCGGCTTAAATGGAAGCCTCAAATTTGAACGAACCGGGCAGGGTTACCGAACCGTTTCGCCAGTCGTTACAATACTTTGCCGGGATTCATGATGCCGTGCGGATCGAGCGCTGACTTGATCTTGCGCATCAGGCTCATCTCGACCGGGCTCTTCACCCGTTCAAGCATTGCGCGCTTGAGCGTGCCGATGCCGTGCTCGGCCGAGATGGTGCCGCCGAGGTCGATGACGATGGCGTGGACGACCGCGTTCATCTCGTCCCAGCGCGCGAGAAAGGCCTGCTTGTCCATCCCCTCGGGCTGGCTGATGTTGAGATGGATGTTGCCGTCGCCGATGTGGCCGAAGGGAAACGGGCGGCAGCCTGGGACAAGTTTCTTCGCCGCGTCCGCTGCGCGGCCGAGCAGCTCGGGGACGGCCGCCAGCGGCACGGCGACGTCGTGCTTGATCGAGCCGCCGAGATTTTTCTGAAGGTCGGAGAGCGCCTCGCGCATGCGCCAGAGTTCGGCTGCTTCGGCGCCCGACTTCGCCGCGACGCCGTCCTCGACCAGTCCGCGCTCCATGCTCTCGGCGAAGATCGCCTCGATGGAAGCGTCGGCGTCTTCCTGATTCCGCGGCGAGGAAACTTCGAGCATCAGGTACCAGGCGTGCGGCGCGGCGAGAGGATCGCGGGCGCCGGCGAGGTATTTTGTTGCCGTCTCGACGGCGATGCGCGGCATCAGCTCCGCCGCGGTTAGCCCGAATCCGGCGAGCCCTTTGGCGACGTTGAAAACGGCGAGGGCAGCGGACGGGTCTTTCAGCCCGAGCAGCGCGACGGCGACGCCGCGCGGGCGCGGGAACAGCTTCAGCGCGGCGGCGGTGATGATGCCCAGCGTTCCCTCAGCGCCGACGAACAGGTCTTTGAGGTCGTAGCCGGTATTGTCCTTGCGAAGCGTGCGCAGCCCGTTCCAGACTTCGCCGGAGGCCAGGACGACCTCGAGCCCGAGCACCAGTTCGCGGGCGTTGCCGTAGGCAAGCACCGCCGTGCCGCCGGCGTTGGTGGAAAGATTGCCGCCGATCTCGCAGGAGCCTTCCGAAGCGAGCGACAGCGGAAACAGGCGGTCGGCCTCGGCGGCAGCGCGGTGGGCGTCGGCGAGAATCAGTCCGGCCTCGGCGATCATCACGTTGCTCGCGGCGTCGACATGGCGCACGCGGTTCAGCCGCGACAGCGAAACGACGATCTGGTCGCCGGCAGGCGAGGGGATCTGGCCGCCCACCAGCCCGGTGTTGCCCGCCTGCGGGACGACGCCGGTTCGTGTGTCGTTGGCGAGCTTGAGGATCGCGGCGATCTCGGCGACCGAACCCGGACGAAGCACGAGCGGCGTGGCGCCCGCGAATTTTTCGCGGCGCTCGGCCAGGTAGGGTGCGATGCCGCCAGCGTCGCGTATCGCGTATCGCGCGCCGACGATTGCGGCAAACCGATCGAGAAGGGACGTTTCAGGGGTATCCATGCCCGGCGAGCTTAGAGGAACGCCGGGCATGGAGGAAATCGCAGTCTGCAGCAACGCTTTGCGCGGACCGCCTATTCCTTGACGACGTGCCAGACGTTGGCGACGCCATTGCCTTTGACGTCACCCGGCTTGGTGTCCTTGACGAAGAAATAGACCGGCGAGCCCTTGTAGGCCCACATCTTCTCGGTCTTGCCGGCCTTGTCGGTGACATCGACCGTCGACCACTCGCCTGCCGCCTTGGCGTCAGCGGGGGCGACAAGCGGCGGCCAGGCGGCGATGCATTTGCCGGTGCAGGCGGAGGCCGTCTCGCCCGGCGTGTCGTTGTCGAAGGTGTAGAGCGTCATGCCGTTGGATGCGACGAGGATCTTGCCCAGCGAGGAATCGGCTTTCATGGCCGGCTCATCGGCGTAGGCGGTGCCGGCGGCGGCTGCGGCGAGCAGTGCGGCGGCAAGGCCGAGGATTGCGCGTTTCATGTTTGACTGGCTCCTGTTGATCGGGGCCCGGCGATCCGGGCCCGCTTTTGATCGCCCCTAGAACACTCCGGCGTCTGGCTTTATTCGGGCCGCGTCCCCCGATTCGGGCCGCGTCCCCCGCGGCAGGCTAGAACTGATAGCCCCTTAGCAAGGCGGCGCCTCTCACTTCAACGAACAGGCGCTGCTTCCCGAGATAGCGCGCGGCATACGCCGCTTCCACCCGGCGCTCGGCGTCGTGGACGAAGATTTTCCCGGAGCGGGCGACCAGTCGCGAGGCTTCGTAGATGCTCTTCATGCGTCCCGGCCGCTTATCGTCATAGCCCGCCGGGCCGTCGACCACGATGACGTCCCAGGGACGCGAGCGCACCGCCTCCGGCAGTCCCAGCGACAGCTCGGCGGGGCGTTTGAGCAATCGGCGCCACTGTTTGCGCCGCGTGCCGTATTCCACCAGGAATACCGGCGCGCCCTTAAGCCCGGCCTTGGCCGCCGTCGCCCAGTGGGGGTCATCCTCGATGAACGCCGTGCTGCCGCCGGCGTTCAGCTTCTCCCAGACCGGCGAATCCCTGCCGCAGCCGAATACCAGCAACGAACAGCCGGGCCGGGCGCGAATGGCCGCCACGATCGGGCGAAACTCGGAAGGGGTGAGCTGGACGCCGTCCAGCGCTCCCGCGTCCAGACCCATCGCGCGTTCGAAGTCGGCTGCAGTCTCGTGTCCGCTGGAAACGGCGCGACGCCTGGGCGCCGATAGTCGCGACAGCGTCCGCCGAATCGTCTGCCAGAGGGCTATCATCAGGCTCGTCGCCATGCTCTCTTGGCCGGGGCCAGCGGGAGGAACGGTGGTGCCGGCGTATCTTTCTTCTGCCGTACCAGCCGGGGAGGCGCCAATGCCACCTTCAACCTGTCGGTAGATCGCGGCAACAGTGGATAAGACGAGGTACCCCTGCCGGCGGCTCATGCCCGCGTTGCGGCGCCGTCGCTTGAAGCAGCACCGGTAGCATGCGATAGAGCGCCGCTTCCGGTTGGAGAGACGTGCGCAATGACCGAGAAAATTGGTCTGCTGGCGGGCAAACGCGGCCTCGTCCTGGGGCTGGCCAACAGCCACTCGATTGCATGGGGAATCGCCAAAGCCTGCGCCCGCGAGGGTGCGGCGCTGGCCTTCACCTATCAGGGCGACCAGCTCAAGAAGCGGGTCGAGCCGCTGGCCGCCGAGCTTGGCGCCGAGGTCGTTGGCCACTGCGACGTGACCGATCCGGCGACGCTCGATGCGGCTTTCGCGAAGATCGCCGGTCTTTGGGGCAAGCTCGACTTCGTCGTCCACGCCGTCGCCTTTTCCGACAAGAACGAGCTGACGGGTCGCTATGTCGACACGACGGCCGCCAATTTCGTCATGACCATGAACATCTCCTGCTACTCGCTGACCGCGGTCGCGCAACGGGCAGAGAAGCTGATGACGGATGGCGGTTCGATCGTGACGCTGACCTACTACGGCGCCGAAAAGGTAATGCCGCACTACAACGTCATGGGCGTCGCCAAGGCGGCGCTGGAGGCCAGCGTGCGCTACCTCGCTGCCGATCTCGGCAAGCAGAAGATCCGCGTCAACGCCGTCTCGGCCGGGCCGATCAAGACGCTCGCGGCGTCCGGCATCGATGACTTCCGCTACATCCTGAAGTGGAACGAGTACAACTCCCCCCTGCGGCGCACAGTCACCACCGACGATGTCGGCGATTCGGTCCTCTATCTGGTTTCCGATCTTGCCCGCGGCGTCACCGGCGAGATCCTCCATGTCGATGCCGGCTACCACGTCGTCGGCATGAAGGCGGTCGACGCTCCCGATATCGCGACAACCAAGGAGTAGCGGCGGGCGCCGCAGCGCATGGCCGTACCGACCTTCGTCTTTGTTCGCCACGGGCAGACCAACTGGAACGTCGAAGGCCGGTTGCAGGGCCAGCGCGACATTCCGCTGAACGACATCGGCCGCGGCCAGGCAAAGCGCAACGGCGACGTGATCCGCGCCCGCATCCCCGAAGCCGCCGGCTTCGACTTCGTCTCCAGTCCGCTGTCGCGGGCGCGCGAGACGATGGAGATCATCCGCGCCGAGATGGGCCTGCCGCCCAGGGACTACGAGGTCGACGCGCGGCTTCTGGAAATCACGTTCGGCGAACTTGAGGGAATGACCTACCGCGAGGTCGAGACGCTCGATCCCGGCTGGAGCCGCACCCGCGACCAGAACAAATGGGATTTCCTGCCGCCCGGGGGCGAGAGCTACCACATGCTCTCTGAGCGCATCGTGGCGTGGCTGGGCACGCTGACGCGCCCGGCCGTCGTCGTCGCCCACGGCGGCGTCGGGCGGGTGCTGCGCGCCCATCTCCTCCATCTCGACAAGCAGGCCTCCGTGTCGGAGGACTTTCCGCAGGACCGTGTGTTCCTGTGGCGGGATGGCGCCGGGGAGTGGCTGTAGCGCGGCGAGGGCCGGAACCGCTTCGTCCTCGGCCGGAGGCGGGCGCCTGATCCCTTGTTCAGCGGCTGCGGCTTTTCCGGGAGGCCGGTTTGCCCACTTCTTCACCGAGCACGCCAAAATCCTTCGACTTCGAGCCGCGCGCCGCAATGAAGCCCTCGGCGGCGAGGCCGCGTTTCAGCAGCTCACGCACCGCTGCAGCGCGGGAGGGCATGCGCTTGTCGAAGCGCCAGTTGTCGAGAGCATCGAGTTCGTCGTCGGCCAGCATGATCTGCAGACGTTCGCCGCGCGTCAGTTCGCCCATGAGCGCTCCCCACTCCAATTTGCGCCTGTCGCAGATAGGTACCGTGGCGGCGTTTAATTCGTCAAGTATGTCAGAGACGGGTTTTACTCATTAATCGTTCCAATCTCATTCGGCTGAGACGCAACCGGTGGCGGGGAAGTGGGTTTTGACCAACTAAGGAATCCTTGATCTCGCGCCAATAAGTCTGGACTATCCGGGTGAGGGGATTGAGAGGCTGATGCCATGTCCCTGCGTTTGACTTGCCCCACCCCATCCCCCGACCTGATCAACCTCGCTGCCGAGGCCGATCATCGCATTGCCAACCACCTTACGGTGATCAAGGGCATCGTCTGGACGCAGGCCAACGCGTTGCGTCGGCGTAGAGAGCCGCTGAGCGGCGCGGAGGCCGGCGCCATCCTCGACGGGCTCGGCGCCAAGGTCGAGGCGATTTCGCTGCTTCACCGCCACCTCGCGCACGCGGAAATCGGGGGGAAGCGTTCGCTCGGCGACTATCTCCGCGAGCTTCTGGACGGGATCGGCGACGCGCTCGCGGAGGGAGACGTGGTGGAATTCGAGTTCGCCGGCGATAGCGATTGCGCGCTCGACCCGAGGAAGACCGCGACCATCGGCCTTATCGTGTGCGAACTGGTCACCAACGCGATGAAGCACGCCCACCCCAGCGGCGTTGGCGGCCAGCTGCGGGTGCGTTGCCGGGCCGAGGCCTCGCTCGCGATCGAGGTCGAGGACGACGGGGTCGGCCTGCCCGAGGCGTTTGATGCCGAAGCGGCGCGAGGTTTGGGCTTCCGGACGATGCACGCCATGGCTGCCCAGATCGGCGCCACGCTCGAGTTCCACAGTGGCGGACTTGGCCTGACGGCGGTATTGCGGGTGCCGCTGGCCACCCAGGCGTAGGTCTTTTCGGCTCTCACCGGTTTGACTTGCCTGCCGGAGCCCTTCTAGAAGAGCGCGAACCATCGGCGGCGCCATGTCCCACAACACCTTCGGTCATCTCTTCCGCGTCACCACCTGGGGCGAAAGCCACGGGCCGGCGATCGGCTGTGTGGTCGATGGCTGCCCGCCGCGCTTGTCCATATCGGCCGCGGAAATCCAGACCTACATGGACCGCCGCAAGCCCGGCCAGTCGCGCTTCACGACGCAGCGCCGCGAGAGCGACACGGTCAAGATCATGTCCGGCGTGTTCGAGGAGGAGGGGCAGCTCCTCACCACCGGCACGCCGATCGCGCTCCATATCGACAACGAGGATGCGCGCTCCAAGGATTACGCCGAGATCGCCGCCAGCTTCCGTCCCGGGCACGCCGATTTCACCTACCAGGCCAAGTACGGCATCCGCGACTGGCGGGGCTCCGGCCGCGCCTCGGCACGGGAGACCGCGACGCGGGTCGCCGCGGGCGCGGTGGCGCGCAAGGTCATTGCCGGTGTCTCCGTGCGCGGCGCGCTGGTGCAGGTCGGCCCGCACAGGATCGATCGCGCCAACTGGAACTGGGCGGAGGTCGACAACAACCCGTTCTTCTCGCCCGACGCCAAGGCCGCGACGCTGTGGGCCGATTATCTCGACGGTGTGCGCAAGTCCGGCTCGTCGGTCGGCGCGGTCATCGAGGTGGTCGCGGAAGGCGTACCCGCCGGCTGGGGCTCGCCGATCTACGGCAAGCTCGACGCCGAGATTGCCTCGGCGATGATGTCGATCAACGCGGTCAAGGGGGTCGAGATCGGTTCGGGCTTCGCGGCCGCGGCTTACTCCGGCGAGGAAAACGCCGACGAAATGCGGATGGGCAACGACGGCAAGCCGATATTCCTGTCCAATAATGCCGGCGGCATCCTCGGCGGCATCTCGACCGGGCAGCCGGTCGTGGTGCGCTTCGCGGTGAAGCCGACCTCGTCGATCCTCAACCCGCGCCGCACAGTGAACCAGTCCGGCGAGGACATCGAGGTTTCCACCAAGGGCCGCCACGACCCGTGTGTCGGCATCCGCGCGGTGCCGGTGGGCGAGGCGATGCTCGCCATCGTGCTGGCTGACCAGTTCCTGCGCCACCGCGCCCAGGTCGGTGGTTGAAACTGCCGCGCGCCGCTCGATATCTCTGCCGCTGCCGATGAAGTCCCGTCCCGTCCCTTGCCGGTTTCGCGAAGGATACCGTCGCCGGGCGGACGGCAGCGTCCTGATCGCTCCCTCGATGTATTGTCCCGGACTCCTGTCATGACCGACCACGAACGTGTCGCCGAAGCCATTGCCGCCTTCAAGCGCGGCGAGATCGTCGTGGTCACCGACGACGACGATCGCGAGAACGAGGGCGACCTGGTGCTCGCCGCAGTGCATGCCACGCCGGAGAAGCTCGCCTTCATCATCCGCAACACTGCCGGCATCGTCTGTGCGCCGATCACGCGCGAAACGGCGCGCCGGCTGCAGCTTCAGCCGATGGTCGCCGACAACGACGCGCCGCACGGCACGGCCTTCACCGTCTCCGTCGATTTCCGCCATGGCACCACCACCGGCATTTCGGCCGAGGAGCGCTGCATGACGCTGCGCGCGCTGGCCAATTCCAACGCCGGCGCGGCGGATTTCGTCCGGCCCGGGCACATCTTTCCGCTGATCGCCCAGGATGGCGGCGTGCTGACACGCTCCGGCCACACCGAGGCTGCGGTCGATCTCTGCA
>Ga0265340_10000114_pt1 | contig 39443 bp, 32 predicted proteins | sample 4CB225metaG_FD_202082 | JGI IMG/M metagenome (GOLD analysis project Ga0265340, IMG submission 202082) | Rhizosphere microbial communities from Carex aquatilis grown in University of Washington, Seatle, WA, United States - 4-CB2-25 metaG | ecosystem: Host-associated > Plants > Roots >...
CCAAAGGATCTTTGAAAACTTGGTTAAGTGGCAGCGAACGACTAGCGACGAGTTCCACCATTGGTTGTCGTGGGCTGAGGTTTAGCGCGATTCCGGAGCTGCTGTATCCGGTGTTGGGTGGAGCGCGCCTTTCACAGGCTGCGGAAAAACTCGGTCTGCACACGTATCGTGTCAGGGCACGACTTCAGTCGTGCCGATAAGTTGTTTATTTTTGTCATCCTGAGCCGGCTTTAGCCGGCGGTAGAGCTTCATTGCCGATTTTTTCCGCAGCCTGTTTCAGGCGTGCATACCAAGGCTGCAAAAAGAGCGAGGCTTTAGCCGCTGAGGTAGGAGCTCGGGTTACCTCAGCGGCTAAAGCCGAATTCAGAGGCAACTCTCAAATGCACCGCTGAAGCAGGTGCTCCACCCGGATACACCAACTCAGAATCTGCTTTAGCGCGTCCGCTAAACCATTGTCCTGCCTAAGGTTACGTATAAACGGTTTAGATTGTTTATGTTGCACAGATTTCATGGCCTAAACCATTGATTCTAAATAGGAGTGGGGAGGGGGTACACCGCAACTTGGGTGCCCCAGGACGGGAAGGTCAGAAGTCCCACGTCCTAACCTCAGAGAAACGAATTCGGTAGCCGGAGTCGGCCCAGAAGTTCGGTTAGCAGACGGCACGGCTCAACTCTCCAGCTCTTCCTGGCTCTTCCGCAGGCGTTCCTTCGCCTGGGCCAGCCGAGTCTGAGCCTGCACGAGCTTTTCTTTGGCCTTGTCGCGCTCGCGCGTTGCCTTCTCGACCTGCTGTTGGGCGGACTTGATCGCCGCGATCGCCTTCTTGTGGGACTGAAGCATGGGTAGCAGTGTAACTCCGAATCCTGGGAACCAGCGATGGAAGAAAAAAGGCACAGGCGTAGCCGTGCCTTTCCTGGCCTAGAATCAGTGTCGCCGGGTTTGCTGAAAGCTGACGGTCGCTATTCCTAGTTCGGTTTGCGAGGAACGATGTCCTCATCGCGGATGAAGAACTGGGCCGAGCACTTCTCGGAGCCGCAGATGACCGGCAGCAAGCCGGAAATCTGCTTGCGCGTGACCAGCCCCAGCTGGGAGCACGTCGGGCACGACAAGACCGCCCAATAGGGGTCGTCTTTTTCGCCGACCTCGCCGGCATTTTCCAGCACAAAGATGGTTCCCGGCTCCATCTGTTCTGGGATCCATTCGCTCAGGATGCTGAGTTCTCCGATCATGTGCCCTCCTTATGACCGTTCATGAAGCCTTACGACGTCGTGCGACAAGATGACGAACGGAACGATTGCCCTTGCGTTCGGCCCGCGCCTGCGCGCCTTTGCGCTGGACGCGCGGCAGGATTCGCTGAATGGTGTCGCTCAGGCACACCGACAACATCGGCTGGCGCGCATTCTTCAGCAGATCGACCACGCCGCGGGCCGAGTCTTCCAGGAAGATGTGCCGGCCATCGGTCAGCAGGTGATATTCGGAGGCAGCCGTGACCGTCTCCACCAGGCGCTTTCCCAGCTCTTTTTGTACGAAGCGGATGACGCGGCGGATTTTCTGCAGCGAGAACCCGCGCTCGCGCAACTCGCAGATTACGGCCACTTCGGCCAGATCGTCGAGGGAGTAAACACGCTTGTGTCCTTCACGCGAAGGAACCACGATGCCGCGCTCGTCCCACCATTGCAGCTGGCGCGGGCTGATGCCGGTCAGCTCCACCACCTGCTTCGATGTGAATGTCGGCTGCATCGCATTTCACCCCAAAACATATCCCGCAGGAAATGTTTGAAACATCATAGTGCAGCCGCGTGCGCTGTCAACAGGAATTATTGATGAAGCAGGTAACTGGGTGATGAACATTGGAAGAATTTGCCGGGCTGTAACATCCGAGTCGGTCGAGGCAAGCAGCGTAACCACGGATTCTCACGGTGATCCGGACCTCAGATCGAATCCTCAGGACGATTCGTGCCATCCGTGTCGATCCGTGGCTCGCCTTACTGCCTCGACATGGCCGCGATTGCCGGACATCGCCCGCGTTCTGCGTCACGCCGGGCTGTGAGCTGCGTACTAGTCCGCTGGTTCTGGTGCCTGCAACATGGAGAGTTGTGACACTATTCACTAGCCACTAACCACTATCCACTGAGTTCTGGAGGTTTTCCGTGGAGCCGTTCCGTTATCACGTATTCGTTTGCACGCAAGAGAAGGCCGAAGGAGTTCCATGCTGCTCGACTGCAGGATCGTCCCATGTATTGGGCGCTCTGCACGGTGAATTAGGCGCCCAAGGCCTAGCTGATGAGGTCCAGGTCTCCAGCTGCGGCTGTCTCGGGGTCTGCGACAGCGGTCCGGTCATGATCGTCTATCCCGAAGGCATTTGGTACACCAAGCTGACGCCTGCCGATGTGCCGGAGATCGTCACGTCGCACTTCAAGGTTGGCAAGAAGGTCGCGCGGCTGGAACGCGACGACTACGCGGCGATGAAGACCGAAATCCTCGACCATCGCAGCAAGTACCTGGCGATGCTGAAAGGCAAAGACGCGGCCGGAGTGCTGCCGGACGACGTGAACGAGATGATCCGAGGCTTCATGCCCAGCCGCGCCGTGATGACCGCGCTTGAACTGGACGTGTTTACTGCGATCGGGCAGGGAAGCACGGCGCAACAGGTCGCCGGAAAGATTCAGGCCGCGGTACGCGCCACCGAGATGCTACTCAACGCGCTGGTCAGCCTGAAGCTGCTGGAAAAGCGCGACGGCGTCTATAGCAACACGCCGGTGTCGGCACGCTTCTTGGTCGAGGGCACTCCCGACAGCGCGCGTATGGCGCAGCTGCACATCGCGAACCTCTGGAAAAGCTGGTCGACTCTCACCGAGGCGGTGAAGGCTGGAACTTCGGTCGCACCGCGCGGCGAAAACGGCTACGTAAACACCTTCATCGCGGCCATGGACCACACCGCTCGCGGACGGGCACGCGCCGTGGCGCAGGCCGTCGAAGTCGACGGCGCAAAATGCCTGCTCGATCTGGGCGGAGGTTCGGGAGCGTATTCCATCGCGTTCGCCAAGGCCGCGCCAGGACTTCAGGCTGAAATCGTGGACCTGCCCGAGGTGCTGCCGATCACGCAGGGCTACATCCGCAAAGCCGGTCTGGCCGATCGCATCAGCACTCGCGAAGGGGACATGATGACCGTTCCTCTGGAGAGCGGGCGCTACGATCTGGTACTGCTCTCGGCGATCTGCCACATGTACTCGCCGCAGGAGAACCAGCAACTGCTGCAACGGGCCTACGCTGCGCTGGCGCCGAGCGGACGGCTGGTAGTGTCAGACTTCGTCCTCGATGCGGACAAGACCACGCCGCGATATGGCGCGTTGTTCGCGCTCAACATGCTGGTGAATACGCGCGCCGGCGCGAGCTACAGCGAGCCAGAATACGAATCATGGATGAAGGCGGCAGGTTTCAGCGAAACGAAACGCGTGCGCATTCCCGGCCCGGTGAGTCCGATGATCGCGACGAAGTAGGAAATCAGTTTCGAGTTTCAAGTTTCGGCTTTCGGAATGCAACCAGGCAGTTGTAACGCTCGGCTTGGGCGACCTGAGCTTGTTCACCGCTCCGCCTCCGCCGGCAATCAGGAGCTAGAGCATGACATCGGCGAACACAACGACTTGGACATCACGCACCGAGAAAGCGCTGCTGCTGATTCGCATTCTCGTAGGCTGGGTGTTCGTGTCGGAAGGCATCCAGAAGTTCCTGTTCCCGGCGCAGCTCGGCGTGGGACGCTTCGAAAAGATAGGAATTCCTGCGCCGCATATGATGGCGCCATTTGTGGGAACAGTCGAGATCGTCTGCGGGACACTGGTGCTGGTTGGCCTGTTCATGCGGTTGGCTGCGATCCCGCTCCTGGGAGTTATCACGGTCGCGATCGCAACCACCAAGCTCCCGATGATCGCCAAGAGCGGCATGTGGAGCATGCTGCACGAGGCCCGCGCAGATTTCAGCATGCTCCTGGGGCTCGTGTTCCTGCTGATCGCCGGCGCAGGAACGCTCTCCCTGGATGTACTCCGTCGAGATCGCTAGCGCCCGGTTAAGGGCACGACCACAAAGCGCTGGAAGAAGCTGTCCGTGCCCCACTCCGGACGTTGCGGATCGTTCGCGACCCTGATCGCCAGCGCCTGCACGATGTCCTCGAACTTGCCCGCCGCGGCGAGATCGACCGGCTGGTTCAGATCGTCAGAGGGCGCGTGATAGCGCTCAGTGAGCCACTTCTTGTGGGCGACCGCTTCCGGTGTTCCCGGCTTGTAGCCCACGCTCATTGCCAGCGCAGGAATGCCCTGGCGAATAAAACTGTACTGGTCGCTGCGGATGAAAGCGTTGCGCAACGGCTCGGGATCGGGTTGCACCTGCACTCCTTGCTGTTGCGCGACCTGCCGCACCGCGTCGCCGAGCGACGACTCGTCGAGGCCATAAACGGTCAAGACCTTGAGCGGGAAGATGGGCAGAAACATGTCGGTATTGATGTCGGCGACGATGGACTGTTTCGGCACCGTCGGGTAAGTAGCGAAATACTTCGAGCCGAGCAGCCCCTTTTCCTCGGCGGTGACAAACAGAAATAGCACCGAGCGCTTCGGCTTGGCGTGCGAGCGGCTGAGCGAGCTTGCAAGGTCGAGCACCAGAGCCGAGCCCGAACCGTTGTCCATAGCGCCGTTGTATATGCGGTCGCCATTGATGGGCTCGCCGATGCCGAGGTGGTCCATGTGCGCCGACAGCACGACGTACTCATCCTTCAGCTTGGGATCGGCGCCAGGCAGCTTGGCAACCACGTTGTCCGATTCAACCGGCTTCTGAATGACCTTGGCTCGCGCTTGTATGCTGGCAGTCAGAGGAAAGCGCGGCAACTCCTTGCGGTCTTTCGCCAGAGCAGAGAGTTCCTGGAAGCTGTGGCCCGAGCCTTGGAACAACTTCTCCGCGTCGGCGGGATTGAAGACGACCAGCAGCTTGATGCCTTGCGACTCGTTCAGGCTTGGATCAGCCAGCGCCATGCTCGGACGGGCTCGCGCCAGCGTCATGCGGCTCCACGGAATGTCCATCGACGCCGGATTGGGGATCGAGATCATGCCAACCGCGCCCGCCGCTCGCAGGGCCTGCGCGCGCTCGGACGTGGACTGATAGTGTGAGGCCAACGCCGAGGGCATGTCCGCAGGAGAGCCGGAGATAATCACAACCACCTTGCCCTTCAGCTTGAGTTTGGCGAAATCGTTGTACTTCTTCTCTGGGACGTTCAGCCCATAGCCTACGAACACCAGCGGCGCGTCCACCTGGGGCGCGAGATCGACGCGCGTGCTGAACATCGCATCCTCGCCCAGCGTCAGCGGCTCGGTTGCGCCATTGCGAACCAGCGCAAGGCTGGAGCGGGACTCGTCAATCTGGCGGCTGATCAGCTTTACCGGCTGGTAGTAGCCGTTACTGCCGGCCGGTTCGACACCGTCGCTCTTCAGCTGCTCGACGATGTAAGCAGCGGCCTTGCGCAGGCCTTCGCTCCCGGTCTCGCGGCCTTCCATGTTGTCGTCGGCCAGGACCTTCACGTAGTTCCACCAGCTTTTGCCGTCGAAGTTAGGCGCAGTTGGTGTGGGCGTGTTCTGAGCAACGGTTGCGATTGAGAGCAGGAGAATCAGGGCACAGCGCTTCAGCATGACTAGCCTCACAATCCGAATTAGTTATTCTCGCCGATGGAGGTGGAAGGATTCAAGGACACGGCACGAATTGCGAGGCGATTTGCGGCGGTGATAGACTTTGCTCACGCACGAGCGGGAGTAACTCAGTGGTAGAGTCACAGCTTCCCAAGCTGTTGGTCGCGGGTTCGATTCCCGTCTCCCGCTCCAATTTTTAGCTTCACCGCACTTTTACGTCCGGCCCCACTGACATGCCCGGCCGCAGCAACCCATCCTGGTTGAAGTCTGGCTTGTCATTGCCATCGAAGTCGATGCGAACCGGAATGCGCTGCACCACTTTCACGTAATTGCCAGTGGCATTCTCCGGCGGCAGCAGGCTGTACTTCGCGCCGGTTGCGCCGCCGAGGCTGGTGACGTGGCCATTCCACTTGCGTCCGCCATAGGTATCAACGTTGATCTTGACGGCCGCTCCCGGCTGCATGTGGGCGAGCTGGGTCTCCTTGAAGTTCGCCGTCACCCACACATCACGCAGAGGAACAATCGCCATCATGTCCTGGCCGGGAGCGACGTTGCTGCCCACTTGCACCGAGCGCTTGCCGACAACGCCGTCTACCGGCGCCACGATGGTTGTGTAGGAAAGATTGAGCTGTGCCTGGTCGAGAGCGGCTTTAGCGCGTAAAGCCTGGGCGTCAGCAGCATCGGCCCTCGACTTGGTGGCTGCCACAGTGTTGGGGGTCGCCGCCGCGTTCTTCACTTCTGCGTTGGCCTGCTCGATTCGCGACTCCGCCATCTTCACTTGCGCCTTGGCGGCCAGCACGGCGGCCTCTCGCGCGCTGACCGTAGCGTTGGCGGCCGCCGCGGCAGCCACTGCCTGGTCGAACTGCTGTTGCGCGATCTCGCGCTTGCCCAGCAGTTGCCGGTAGCGCTCCACATCCGTGTTCAACTTGAGCGCGTTCGCCTGCGCCTCAATGACCTGCTGCTGCGCCGCATCTGTCTGCTTCTGCGCGGCAGCGACACCGGCCCGCGCCGAATCAAGGTCAGCGCTGGCGGAACGGATCTGGCTCACCGACCCTATGCTCTGCACCGGCACGCCGTACTGCGCCGCCTGGGCCTGCGCCAGCGAGTCCTGGTAGTCGGCCTGGGCGCGCTGCAACGCCACTTGGTAGTCCTTGGGGTCGACCTGAACCAGCACGTCACCCCTGTGCACCAGCTGACCGTCATCAAAGTTCACTTTGATGACCTGGCCGGACACGCGCGCGCTAACGGGGTAAATGTAGCCGTCAATCTGCGCGTCGTCCGTGCTTTCCCAGCGCCGGCTGTCCCACCAGAACCATCCCACCAGGAGGAGGACGACAATGGCCGCAAAAGCCACAACTGGTTTGGCCGCGGGATGCTTGCGGAAAAAACCGAGGTGGTCTTCTTCGTGGTGAATCAGTTCCGGATCGCTGTGTTCTGACTGGACCGGGGACCGTTCGAGATCGGGTTGCTCAGTCGTGCTCGGACTCATATTTAGTTCACCTGCTCTCGGCCTATGAGAAATGTACCGGGGCCTAACCGCTTTCAGTGGACCTGACTGCCCTGCGGCTGAAGCTGCGCTTTGCCGGGAATCGCATTCACCTCGCCGGTTACACCGGTGGACGTCGTCGTGCTATTCGGTGGTGGTGTCGACGGATTGCTATTGCCGGGCGTTACTCCATTCGAGGGCTCAGTGCCGCCTGGCGCCGCCAGATACTGCTTTACCGCCTGCTCGGCATTACCAATGGCCCGCGCCAGAAGGACCTTGGCAATATTGTGCGCGTACAAACTGGCGATGTAGCGCTCGTTGGCCGAGGCCAACTGCTGCTGCGCCTGGACGACCTCGACGTTGTTGGTGACGCCCGCGGCAAAACGGTCTTGCGATTGTCCCAGTGCCTGTTGTGCTAGGTCGAGCCCCAGTTTCGCCACGTCAACTTGCCGTGCCGCTGCCCGGAGGTCGAGCAGCGCATCCTGCACATCCTGTTCGATGCGTCCCCTCAGATTGTCCACCTGGGCCTGCCGTTGTTTCAGGATCGCCTCGGCCTGCTGGACATCGGCTTCGACCTTCCCTCCCTGAAAAATGGGAATTCGCAGCGTGGCCGCAGCGGCCCAGTTTGGAGCCATGGCATCGGGCGTGGTTCCCAGCACGCCATATTCTCCGGTTAGCCCGATCGAAGGCAACCGCTGCTTCCATGCGGCCTCGCGGCTAAGTTGCGCGGCGCGCAAGGAAGACAGGGCGGCTTGGTAATCGGGACGGCTCTCCAGGGCCCGAGCGTAAGCGTGCTCCTCATCCATTTCTGGCAACGGGTGATACGGCACCCGGTTCACCAGCCGGAATTTCTGCTGCACCGGCAGTCCAATGGCACGGGCCAGCGCGATGCGCTGTTTCTCCAGATCATTCTGGGCCTCGATAACTGCCTCCTGCTGGGCCTGCAATTGTACTTGCGCCCGCAGCGTGTCGATGTTGGGCGCCAGGCCCGCGGTCTCCTGGTCCACTGCCAACTGGTACAGCGCCTGTGCGGTCTGGAGCTCGGCTTCGGTGGCGGTTACCCGCGACTCCTGGGCGATGGTCAGAAGATAATTCGCGCCCACCGCAAGCACGACGGTGTCACGCGCGTCGCGGTAAGTGAACTGCGCCGCCTTCACGTTCTGGGTAGCCGCCTGAATGTTATTGAAGGAGTGGAGGTCGATCACGTTCCAGGAACCAGTGGCTCGCATATCCGTGAGACCGAAAGGGCCCACCGACCCAGGAATTCCAGGGAAGGTAAAACCGAATTGCTTCAGGTTGAGCTTCTGTTCCTCCTCGCTGAAGGATCCGTTGGCCACCGGCAGGATGTCGCTTAGCGCGCGGAGGTGCGCCGCGCGGGATTGTTCCGTGGCCCTAGCAGCAAAGTACAGCCCGAGGTTGTACTTCAGACCGCGATCGAGCGCGTCTTCGACGGTGAGGTCGATGGTTTCGCCCGTCGCCTGGCCTTGGGGAATCGAGCCGGCGAATGGGTCCTGATTGCGATTGATGACCTGCTCGGCTGAGGGCAGAGTGGACAAATCCTGAGTCTGTCCCCAAGCACAGGTGCCCGTCAGCAGAATCATCGCCGCGGTCGACAGGATGGCACGACGGATCCGAAGCATGTCACTTCCAGTGCCGCGCCGCACAAAGTTGTAGCTGATACACGTACGTATGTAGTCCATCTTGCAGACCGTTCGTTATAGATGAAGTTGCAGACGGCAACGTCGCGCCAAAGCGCGTAAAACATGCCGTCTACCTTAGATGTTATAGCGAGGGCTTGGGAATGGGTTACCAATCATTAATTCCTGAAAAGCCCAACCTCGCTGGTTGCTGGACGACTCATCAGGTCCCGTATCGCATCTTGCACCGACTTTCCCTGTTGCAACACTGCATGCATCTGCTCGGTGATGGGCATCTCCACGCCCGCCTTGTGCGCCAGTCCAACCGCGGCGTTGGTGGTGAGCACACCCTCAGCGACCATTCCATGCATTCCGGCGATGATTTCCTCCAATTTGCGGCCGCGTCCCAGCTCGACGCCGACGCTGCGATTGCGCGAGAGACCTCCTGTGCACGTGAGCACCAAGTCGCCAAGTCCGGCCAGTCCGGCCATGGTTTCGCGCCGACCGCCGCATGCCACCACCAGACGCGTGATTTCGGACAGCCCGCGCGTGATCAGGGCGGCAACCGTATTGTGCCCGAGGTCGAGCCCGAACAAAGCGCCCGCAGCGATAGCGATAATGTTCTTCAGCGCGCCGCCCAGCTCCACGCCGACAACGTCATCGTTAGTGTAGACCCGGAACCGCGGGTCGCTGAACTCGCGTTGCACCACCTCTGCAAGATCGCGGTCAGCCGAGGCAATGGTGATGGCCGTCGGATCTCCCTTGGCGACTTCCTGTGCGAACGATGGACCACTCAGGGCGCCGATGCGCGGAACGAAACCACCGTCTGGACCGCTGAGCACCCCGGTGATGACCTCGGTCATGCGCAGCAGGGAATCGTTCTCGATGCCTTTGGTCGCGCTGACAAACATCATTTCCCGATGCAGGTGTGGGAGCATGGCCTGAAATACACGCCGGGTGTGGTGGGAAGGCATGACGCTGACCACGATCTGCGCGCCGCGCAGCGCTTCCTCGATGCTGTTTGTGGGGATGACGGCCTCGGGTACGCGCTGGCCGGGCAGGAACATCTCGTTGACGCGCCGGGCAGAGATGCTCTCGCACACCTCACGCTCGTGTGCCCACAGGCGGACGCGATGGGTCTGCTTGCGTCCCAGCACGATGGAAATTGCCGTGCCCCACGCCCCCGCGCCGATGACTGCGATTTCGCTCACAAACAATTCACTTTCAACGGAAACGGTTTTCGGTGCCCGACAGCAGGCGCCGGATGTTGTCTTTGTGCCTTGCGATGATTAGCAGCCCTGAGGCTCCTATCACCAGAAAAATCGGGCCCGTCCGAAGCTCCGCCGGACTGAGCCACCACACAAAAAATGGAAATGCCGCCGCCGCCACAATGCTACCCAGTGAAACATAACGGGTGAGAGCGAAGACGATCGCGAAAAGCACAAGCGCGATCAGCATGGCCCTGGGCGCAAGTGCGACGAACGCCCCCGCCGCAGTGGCCACGCCCTTGCCACCTTTGAACCGCAGCCAGACTGGAAACATATGTCCCAAGAGGGCGCACAGCGCTGCCAGCGCTGCCATCAGAATTGCCTGTTGTGCGGGAAAGAGCGATGTGTGCCCATCCGGTTGATCAGACACCTGGACTGCGATATGTCCTGAGTGCAATAGCCACATTGCGAGCACCACCGCGGCGTATCCTTTCAACCCATCGAGCAGCAGAGTGGCAATTGCCAATCCTCTGGACCCGGTACGCGCCACGTTGGTCGCACCGATATTGCCGCTCCCGGTCTGGCGGACGTCCTCTCCACGAAAGATGCGCACCAACAGGTAGCCGAACGGAATCGACCCGAGCAAGTACGAAACCGCAACGATGATGAGCGTCAATCTAATCAAAGTAGCTATAGTACGCTGCAACAGAACCCGGACATCGGTGGTTTGAAGGGGCCGGCTTCACAGCCTGCGGGAAAACTCGGTTTGCGCGTGTTTTGTGTCAGGGCACGACTTCAGTCGTGCCGATAAGTCGCTTATTTTTATCATCCAGAGGCGGCTTTAGCCGGCGGTAGATATTCATTGCCGATTTTTTCCGCAGCCTGTTCAGCCGTGCCGAAAGTGATTGTCTATCGGACGGCTTTAGCCGCTGCAGAATCTCGGTTTTCTAGGACGAAGCGCTAAGTTCCTCAGGGGCTAAAGCCCAGTTGTCCAATCGCAGTTGCGGCACAGCTAAAGCTGTGCCCTTTCAAAGCAAGAATTCCTGCGAACCTTCGCGGCAGCGGTACGCCTCCAAGATTTCAGCCCAGCGGATAGCGTTCCAGCTTCGTGTACTGCGCCCCCGCAGGCGACAGCTTACTCTGGTACAGACAGAACTCGTGCGCCGTCATTGTACCGAACTCAGGTTGCGGAAGCGTTTCCAGTCTGGCGCGGACCTCTTTCAGCCCAGGCGCGAGCTGCTCTCGGCTCGCCGGTCGCGGACGTCCACTGCCGGCACGCGCCAGTGTCAGATGCGGTTTGTACGGGCCAGCGTCAGACTCAAATCCTAATGGCTGAAGCGCTTCGCCGATGGCCGTGACCAGCGCCTGCAAATGCTCGTCTGCGTCGATTCCCACCCAGAAAACCCGCGGCACTTTAGGCGTGGGGAAGAACCCCGTGTTGCGAAACGCGAGCTGAACTGGTGATCCCTTCACCGTATGCAGCGCCTGCCGGATCTCGTCGACCTTCTTGGTTTCGCCCAGAAACTGCAGCGTGACGTGAAAGGTCTCGGGGCCCACCCAGCGCACATCGGGCGCAAGCGGCCGCATCTGATCGCGGAATTCGGTAATTCGCCGGCGGATCTGGGCATCGATATCGAGAGCTACGAAGAGTCGCATGGGTAGACCGGGGCCTTCAGGTCCGCATGGAGCCGCAACAGATTATTCTCTCCGCGCTTGAGATCAGCGGAGCGGGATCTCGTGCGCAGAAAATTACAAAACACCAGGGGTAAATGCAGCCCTAAAGGCCTCCTCCACCCATTACATCAACATGCGGCGCACCAGATCGAGTGCCTGCTGGCTGGCCCACCGCCGGACGCGCTCGCGGTCTCCGGGAAAGCGACGCTGCACCACCTCATGCTGATGGCCGTCGGTGACCGCGACGTACACCAGGCCGACCGGCTTTTCTTCCGTGCCGCCGCCTGGGCCCGCGACTCCGGTGACCCCTACGCCGATGTCCACATTGCATAGCTCGCGAATGTTTTCCGCCAGCGCCAGCGCGACTTCTTTGCTCACCGCACCGTGGGCTTCGATCATCAGCGGAGGAATATCGGCAAACAGCGTCTTCAAGTCGTTGGAGTACACGACAACTCCGCCGAGGAAGTAACGCGAGCTGCCGGGAACCGACGTGATGCGCTCGGCAATCATCCCGCCAGTACATGACTCCGCGACCGCCAGTTTGGCGTTGCGCATTTGAAGGTAGTACCCGACGATCTCCTCCAGCGATTCGCCGGTCGAAGAAAACACAGCGTCGCCCAGTTCCTCCTCCAACTCGCCAGCCAGCCGATCGACCATGGCCTGTGCCTGCTCCAAGGTCGCCCCGGTTGCACGGAGATGGAACTCGACCTGTCCCTGCCCGGCGAGTACCGTGGTTTCGACCTCAGGATATTTCTTGTAGATGGGCGCAACGCGCTGGTCGGCAGCCGATTCAGGCAGCATCGCGGTTTTCAGTACGCGCGTCGCGATTGCCGCTGGAGGCGCCTTCGCTCGCAGCCGGTCCATGCATTCCTTGTCCCACAAAGAGTGCAGTTCATGGGGAGGGCCGGGCAGAAGAACGACAATGCGCTGCTTTCCTTCGAACTCGATCTCCAGCCACTGTCCCGGCGCCGTACCCCGCGAGTTATGGAGAACGACCGCGCCTTCCAGCACGTCGGCCTGTTGGGCATTGTTCTCGGGCATCTGGATACGCCGCTCGGCAAAGCGCTTGTACATCGCGGTGACAATGTTGTGGTCCCGTTTGAGCTCGATGCCCAGGGCCGCAGCCACACACTCGCGCGTCAGGTCGTCTTCGGTGGGCCCAAGACCGCCCATGAAGATGGTGATGTCGGAACGGCTGATTGCAGTCCGAGCTGCGCCGGTAAGCTGATCGCGATTGTCGCCGACGACGGTCTTGAATGCGACGCTGATTCCCAGCTCGTTGAGGCGGCCGGTGAGAAACAGGGAATTGGTGTCCTGGCGGTGCGGAGTCAGCATCTCCGAGCCGACGGCGATGATTTCCGCGATCACGAATTCAGTCTAGCACCGGGGCTTTCCCGCACCACAGAGACACCGAGGCACAGAGGAAACCCAAGAAGTTCTCACCACAGAGAACAGGGAGAACAAGGGGAAATTCCAATCGCTGCTGGAAAGCAGGATTACGTGGGATTAGCAACCACCATTCGATTCTCTGTGTCTCTGTGGTGATCCTAAGCAGGGGTGAGCGAACGGCCTGCGATGTCCCACGAGAGATGATGCACACCGGTGGTGGTGGCCAGCACGGCGGCGCCGCCTGGAGCGAAGGCGAGTCCGACCAGATTGTGTCCAGACACGGCCAGCGACGCCTTACCGTCGGGCGTGACCTTCACAATGCCGCGGCGGCCTTTGAGCGACGCTGCGACGTACAGATTGCCGTCGACGTCCGCGGCCAGGCCTTGGGGGCGGCCCAGCCCGCGATAAAAGACGCTGACTTCGCCGTGCGGATCGATCTGATGGATGACGTCGAAGCTCGAAGTCGTGGGTCCGGTGACGTACAGATTGCCGTTGTTGCCGAAGGCAAGATGATAAGCAGCCACGCTCGGCTCCAGCATCGCAAAGACAAAAATCTGGCGGTCACGGCCAATCTTGAAAATGGTTCCGCTGCGGTCGCCGACGTAGAGATTACCCTCGCCATCGAAGGCGATGCCGGTCGCAACGCCCATGCCCTCCGCATAGGAAGTCATGGTCCCGTTTGGCGCCACGCGATAAACGGTCTCGTCGTAACGCGACGAAACATAGAGACTGCCGGCACGGTCCAGGGCCAGACCGGTGGCATTCATCATCTCGTGCACGAACGGCTTGACGTTGTAGTTGGTGTCGATGCGGTAGATGGCGACTGGAACCTTCTGCCCTCGAGATCCCGAGAAGGTTACATAGATATTGCCTTCGCCGTCGATTGCGGGATTGCCAACCGGATGCAGGTTCTCGGCAATGGGCACCGCCACCCGCACTTCCCGTGGGTTGCTCTTGTGGCTGTTGATGGCCACCACGACATTGCCCGACGCGGCGCCTTCAGGAACGCGGGCCACGATGAACTGCTCCGAGCTGATGATGACCGAGCCGTCGACCTCGCCGAAGCGCACTTGCGGGCGTTGCAGCTCCGCCGGCCGCAGGCCGCTGCCGATGATGCGGATCTCGCCGCCCGGCAGGGCACAAACGGGATCGATGGCATCGATGTGCGGCTTGCCGTTCACGTTCTTCGCACCCGTCTTCCGTTCCGTCATCGTTCCTACCTGTCCGCTAGTGCACAATCCCGAAGTGAAGCAGCAATTGCAAGACGATCAATGCGTACACGCCTGCGCCCAGATCGTCCACCACGATGCCCGTTCCTTCCGGCAGCCGCTCCAGGCTGCGAACCGGAGGTGGCTTCACGATATCGAATATCCGGAAAAGTATAAAGCCGCCGAGCAGCGCCTGCCACGCGATGGGACACGCAATGAATGCCACCAGCTGTCCGGCAACTTCGTCGATCACAACATGCGAGGGATCTTTCTTGCCACAGCCGCGAGCCTCGAGGGTCGCGGCTGGGATTCCTATGGCCACCACCGCGACGATCAGCAGCAGGATTACGGGAATTCGGGCGGCAGCAGGAAGATGCGCCGCCAGCACCCACCACAGCAGCGCAGTCGCCAGCGAGCCCCAAGTGCCCGGCCCCGGCCGCAATCGTCCCGCGCCGAAAAACGTGGCCACCATCGTTGCCCAGCGTGGCGCGGACGAAGTCATGGGGCCTGCCTCAATGGGGCTTCTTGGTTCGTTCCTCGGGGTAGTTGGAATCGCCGGTCTCCGGATCGTTCAGCGGGCTGGAGATGACATAGCCGCCGCTGGCCCATTTGCCCAGGTCAATCACGCGGCAGCGCTCACTGCAGAAAGGAAACTCAGGATCGCTGCCCAGCACGATCTTCCTGCAGATTGGACAACGTAAGCTGCGAACACGCTTCATAAGGCAGTTGTCGGTTATCAGTTGTCGGTTGCCAGTTATCCGTGGTCAGTTCTGCCATCTCATCAGCCGGACGGACTGACAACTGACAACTGACAACTATCCTACGATGCGCGCCACGAGATCGTAGTCGTGCGCTTCGGTGATTTCGCAACGGTAGAACTCGCCTTCGCGCGCGTCTTCATGATCGCCAAAATCGCTCACGTACACCGTGCCGTCGATCTCCGGAGCGTGCATCGCAGTGCGACCCTCCCACAACAGCTCGGTTTCCGCCGAAGGCCCTTCGAGAAGCAAATCAAATCTCTGCCCGACCAGCGCGCGTTTCTTCTTGCGGCTGATCTGCTTCTGCATGGACATTAGCCTCTTGCGGCGGCGCTCAATCTCCCTCGCCGGGAGTTTGCCTTCCAGATCGAAGGCCTTGGCGCCGTCTTCGTCGGAATAGCCAAACACGCCCAGCCAGTCGAACTGGGCCTCGCGCACAAATTGGCAGAGCTGCTCGAAGTCCCCCTCAGTTTCCCCGGGAAAGCCGACGATGAACGACGTCCGCAGCGTGAGGTCCGGAATCTCACGCCTCATCTTCTCGATGGAGCGCAGGAAAATGTCGCTGCCTGCGCCGCGCTTCATTCGCTTGAGTACGGTCGGCGAGGCGTGCTGCAAGGGAACATCGATGTAGGAGCAGATCTTCTCGTGCGCGGCAATGGTTTCCAGCAGCTTGCCGGTGATCTTATTGGGATAGGCGTACAGGAAACGCACCCAGCGCAGTTCTTCGATCTGTGCCAATCGCTCCAGGAGTGACGGCAGGCCGTCCTTCAACCCAAGGTCTTCGCCGTAGCAAGTGGTGTCCTGGCCGATAAGCGTGAGCTCGCGCACGCCTTGCAGCGCCAGGCGCCGGGCTTCGGCAATGACCGACTCGAACCGGCGCGAGCGAAACTTGCCCCGCAGTTGCGGAATGATGCAGAACGAGCAAGGATGATCGCACCCTTCGGCAATCTTGATGTAGGCCGAATACTTCGGCGTGGCCAGCAGGCGCGGCGTGTTCTCGTCGTAGAGATAGTTCGGCAAGTCAGCGATAGCGCCGTCCCATGCATCCTTCGAGAACCGGCCGGCGGCTTCGCGGGCATCGCCTTCGGAACGCGTGTTCAGGATTACGAATGGGGAACCCGCGGAGTCAGGCCGTTGGGGTTCGATGCCGGCGGCGCTCAGAATCTGCTGCAGCTCGCCCGTGCCGACCACGGCATCAACCTCAGGAATGTCCTTCCGGATCTCGTTGCGGTAGCGCTCAACCAGGCAGCCGGCCACAATCAACTTCTGCGCGCGTCCAGAGATCTTATGCTGTGCCATCTCCAGGATGGTGTCTACCGACTCCTGCTTGGCCGAGTCGATGAACGAGCAGGTGTTCACCACGATGATGTCGGCGTCTTCGGCACGCGAAGTGATCTCCGCGCCGCCCTGTGCAAGCAGGCCCATCATGACCTCGCTGTCCACCAGGTTCTTGGGACAGCCCAGGCTCACGAATCCAATTTTCTTGGGAATAGCTGGAGTCACGCTCTCCCCGGGAGCGTCGAGCAAGGCTACAGAATCAGTTCTTGGCTGCATGCAATCTCTTGATTTTATCATTGTTTCCTGCGGTTCCCGTAGGCAGTTCGCAGCCTTCGGGAACCCGCGCAGCCGGGTGAAGCGCGACGTCATGCCGCCTCGACTTACTGAACTTTTGCTATAGTGAAATGTCGGGCGCTGGTCCCGCGCAACGCAATCTTGTAAATCCCGCCAGGTCCGGAAGGAAGCAACGGTAGCAAGCTCGTGTGTGTGCAGCGGTCAACTGGCGCCTGGCTTTTTTGCGCCCTTCGCTATTCGCCCTCCGCAAAACGCCTTCGGCTGGTAGACGCTTAACCATGGCCTGAGATTCTGCGAAAAGCGAATAGCGAAGAGCGCATAGCGTATAGCGAACAACGCCTTCGTAGACTTTCCCCGCCATATCGTTGAGAATGAATTCGCATTCATCCCGACCGGCTTGCGGCTGTTCTCGGAGAACTCTATTGCCCAACGTTCAACGCGCCAAGATTACCGCCTTGGGAACCTACGTTCCGCCTCGCGTGCTCACCAACCAGGACCTGGAAAAAATGGTGGAAACCACCGACCAGTGGATACTGGAACGCACCGGAATCCGTGAGCGTCACATTGCCGACAAGGGCGTTGCGGCCAGCGATCTCGCCGTCGAAGCGGTCAAGAACCTGGTACAGTCCCACCCTCTCGATCTCCAGGAAGTCGACCTGATCGTGGTGGGCACGGTCACCCCGGACATGATGTATCCCTCGACCGCCTGCCTGGTGCAGCACAAGCTGGGCATCCACCGCACCTGGGGCTTCGATCTCTCGGCCGGATGCTCCGGTTTCCTGTACGCGCTGAATGCCGGTACCGAGTTCGTCGAGTCGGGGAGGTACAAGAAAGTCCTGGTGATCGGTTCCGACGTGAATTCTTCCATGGTCAACTACGAGGATCGCGCCGTCTGCATCATCTTCGGCGATGGCGCTGGCGCCGTGCTGCTGGAGCCCGCCGATGAGGGCGACGACAACGTGATCATGGACCACGTGGCCCAGATCGAAGGTGGGGGCGGCGCTTTCTTGTACATGCCGGCAGGCGGCAGTCTGAACCCCGCATCGCATGAAACGGTTGACGGTAAAATGCATTATATTCATCAGGATGGACAGCAAGTCTTCAAGTATGCAGTGAAGAAAATGGCGGAGATGACGGACCGCATCCTGCAAAAGAATAAGCTCACCGGCGCGGATGTGGACTGCTTCATCGCTCACCAGGCCAACTTGCGCATCATCACCGCGACCGCCGATCGCCTCAAGATGCCGATGGACAAGGTCATCATCAACATCGATCGCTACGGCAACACCACCGCGGGCACGATTCCGCTGGCCATGCAAACCGCCGTTGAAGAGGGCAAGCTGAAGAAGGGCGACCTCGTATTATTGGCGGCGGTGGGTGCGGGATTCACTTCCGGGGCGACGCTGCTACGTTGGGCATTCTGAGAGGGCCGGGAGGTCGCCATCACACCGAACCGAATGCACTCAGATTCCGTATCGCCAGCTATGCAGCCGCTTGGCGGTAGCTCGTGGATCTTCGTCTGGCTGATTGCCTTCGTAATGCTGCTGCTGCTGGTCTTTGCTGTAGCGGCCCGCTCGGCCTCAGCCGATTCTTCCCAGGACTTGGCCCTGGTTGGCGCGAAGGTCTACGCCACGCCGCAGGCCGCTCCCTTCAAGAATGCCGTCATCCTCATCCACAACGGCAAGATTGTGAAAGTGGGTCACGACGATGAGGTGGAGATTCCCAAGTCCGCCTACATCATCGAATGTGCCGGCCGGGTCATCACCGCCGGATTCTGGAACAGCCACGTACATTTCACCGAAGATGCCTGGAAGGGCGCGGCTGAGGCGCCGGCCGCCAAGCTGGAAGAGCACATGCAAACCATGCTCACCAGGTGGGGCTTCACCACCGTATTTGATATAGGGTCCTTCCCCCAGGACACCTTGGCCTTGCGCAAGCGCATAGAAGATCGTGAGCTGTCTGGTCCGAAAATCTATACGACGGCTGGAGCCATCTATCCCGAGAACGGCATTCCGGTTTACATTCCCAAAGATCTGGCGCAGCAGTTAAAGCCATTTGAAGCGGCCACGCCCGCCGATGCCGCGCGTCTCGCAAAGCAATCCCTGGCGATGGGTGGCGATGGGATCAAGGTGTTTGCCGGCGCCATCATGGGGCATGGCAAAGTTGTGCCGATGCCGGCGGACGTGATTCATGCCGCCGTCGAAGTAGCGCACGCGGCCGGGAAGCCGGTATTTGCGCATCCCTCCAATCACGCCGGTACGGACAATGCGCTGGCCGGAGGAGTGGACGTCCTGGCCCACACGATTCCCATGGAATATGACTGGACGCCGGAAGAGTTGCAGCGCATGAAAGCGCAACACGTAGCACTGATTCCCACTCTGTCGCTGTTTCCTGATGAAGTGCGCAAGGAAGGCGGCACCGAGCAGGCCAAGGCCGGAATCCTGAAAGGTGCGGTGGCCCAGCTCAAGGGCTATTTCGATAAGGGCGGCACCATCCTGTTCGGTACCGACGTCGGCTACACCCAGCTCTACGACACCACCAGCGAGTACGAGTACATGTTGCGCGCGGGCATGAACTGGCGCGACATCCTGGCGTCGCTCACCACTAATCCTGCAGCGTTCTTCAAGGCCGGGCACACCGGAGCCATCGTTCCGGGCGCCGCCGCCGATCTGGTTGTCCTGGATGCGGATCCCGCGGTCGACGTGCGCAACTTTGCCAAGGTGGGCTACACCATCCGCGCCGGAAAAGTGATTTACAAGAAGTAACAGATTGCAGTTGGCTCGGTAGTTGGCGCGTCGGCTGGATTATTCGACAGGGGCACGGGCTTTGAAAGGGCACGGCTTCAGCCGTGCCGTAACCCAGCATTATGGATTTGGCTTTAGCCACTGAGGGAATTCGCGGTGCGGGGAATTCGACTCCCCTCGGGGGCTGAAGCCCGGTTTTTCCCTCCGCTGCCCACGGCATGGCTGAAGCCACTAACCACTATCCACTAACCCCTGCCTTTGACCTTCTCTCTTTCCTTCGCCGCATCCAGCGGCCGTACAGGCTCGGTCATGCGGGCCGGATCGAGGATCTCCTTGATCTGCTCGTCGCTCAGGTATCCCTTGGAGCGGGCGATCTCGATAATTGACTTGCCGGTGGCGACCGACTCCTTGGCGATCTCCGCTGCCTTGGCGTAGCCGATGTAAGGATTCAGCGCCGTGGCCAGCGACACCGTGCTCTGCACATAGAACTGGGTGCGCTGCTCGTTCACTGTGATGCCCTTGATGCAGAATTCGGTGAGCTGACGCAGCATGTTGGTCATGATGGTGATGGAGGTGAGCACGCTGTACGCCATCGCCGGCATCATGACGTTCAGTTCGAGCTGGCCGGCCTGCACCGCTAGCGCGACGGTAGTGTCGTAGCCGACCACCTGGAACGAAACCATGGCGGCCAGCTCGGCCATCACCGGATTGATCTTGCCCGGCATGATCGACGAGCCCGGCTGCAGCGCTGGCAGGTTGATCTCCGCCAACCCGGTATTCGGACCCGATGAAAGCAAGCGCAGGTCGTTGGAGATGCGAATCACCTCCAACGCCAGATTGCGCAATCCCGAACTGACCGACGACATCGCCAGATTCGACTGCATGGCGTAGCGCATGTCATCCACCGGAATCAGCTTCTGGCCGGAGATGCGCGCGAGATGCACGACTGCTTTCTCGCGGTAGTCTGGATGAGTGTTGATTCCCGTGCCCACAGCCGAGCCGCCCAGCCCGATCTCGCGCAGGAAGTCCGACTGTTCGTGAATCGCCTTCTTCGCGCGCTTGATGGCACCAGCGTAGGCGTGGAACTCCTGCCCCAGGCGCATTGGCACGGCATCCATCATGTGGGTGCGGCCCGCCTTCAACACGTGGTGGAACTCTTTGCCCTTGTCGTCCAGCGCGGCGGCAAAGCCGTCCAGAACAGGGTAGAGCTTCTCCAACTCCAGCAGTGCGGCCAGCCGCATGGCAGTAGGGACAACGTCGTTGGTCGATTGCCCATAATTAACGTGGTCGTTGGGATGGACGTGCTTGTATTCGCCCAGCGCCCCGCCCAGCAACTCGGCGGCGCGGTTGGCAATGACCTCGTTGCTGTTCATGTGGAAGCTGACCCCAGCGCCCGCCTGGAAGACGTCCACCACAAATTCGTCGTTCCATCTTCCCTGCTGAACTTCCTTGGCTGCCTCAATGATGGCGTTCGCGGTCTTCTCCTCCACGAGTCCCAGGTCACGATTGGCGAGCGCGGCACCTTCCTTCACCATCGCGATGGCGCGGATGAGGGTTGGGTGGGCGCGCAATCCGCTGATGGGGAAGTTCTCCATCGCCCGCGCGGTCTGGATGCCGTAGTAAACGTCAGCGGGAATTTCTTTGTGCCCGAGAGAATCTTTCTCGCGGCGGGTTGCTGGCTTGGTCGAAGTTGACATGGGCGCGTCCTCTACTGGTACAGATGACGGTCAGGCCGCCTGCGCTTCGTGCCAGTGCTCAAGCCAAGTCAAATCCACTCCGTCGCAGGCACAGAACCCTCTAGCCGATCTCCACCAGCTCCGCGATCTTCGCCTTCCACTCCTTCGGTCCGCTCTCGTGCACGGAGTTGCCTCTGGCGTCGACCGCCACCGTCACGGGCATGTCATGCACCTCGAACTCGTAGATGGCTTCCATGCCGAGATCGTGGAAGGCGACCACTCGCGACTTCTTGATGGCTTTCGACACCAGGTAGGCCGCGCCACCGATCGCCATCAGGTACACGGCCTTGTGGTCGCGGATGGCTTCAATGGCCGCCGGCCCGCGCTCGGCCTTGCCCACCATGCCGAGCAGCCCAGTGGCTTCCAGCATGTGGCGCGTGAACTTGTCCATGCGCGTAGAGGTCGTCGGGCCCGCAGGTCCCATCACCTCGTTGCGCACCGGATCGACCGGGCCAACGTAATAGATGAAGCGATTGGTGAAGTCCACCGGCAGCTCTTCGCCTTTGTGGAGCTTTTCGGTGATGCGCTTGTGGGCGGCGTCGCGACCGGTGAGCAGTTTGCCGCTCAGCAGCACGACCTCGCCGACTTGCCAGGTGGCGACATCCTCGCGGGTTACGGTGTCGAGATTGACACGCCGCGCGCCAACCGGATCGTAGGTCAGCTTTGGCCAATCTTCCAGCGAAGGCGGCTCCAGCGCAACCGGTCCAGAGCCATCGAGCACGAAGTGAGCGTGCCGCGTGGCCGCGCAATTCGGAATCATGGCGACCGGCAGGTTGGCGGCGTGCGTCGGATAGTCCTTCACCTTTACATCAAGCACGGTAGTGAGTCCGCCCAGCCCCTGCGCGCCGATGCCCAGCGCGTTGATCTTCTTATAGAGCTCGATGCGCAGCTCTTCGGCGCGGTTCTTCGGCCCGCGCGCGATCAGCTCCTGGATGTCGATCGGCTCCATCAGCGCTTCTTTGGCCAGCAGCATGGCCTTCTCCGAGGTGCCGCCAATGCCGATGCCGATGATGCCTGGAGGACACCAGCCTGCGCCCATCGTAGGAACCGTCTTGAGCACCCAATCGACGATGGAGTCCGACGGGTTCAGCATGGCGAACTTCGACTTGGCCTCCGAGCCGCCGCCCTTGGCCGCGACCAGCACCTCCACCGTGTCGCCCGGAACCAGCGTCATGTTCACCACTGCCGGCGTGTTGTCGCCCGTGTTTTTGCGCGCGCCGGCGGGATCGGCCAGGATGCTGGCGCGCAGCTTGTTGTCCTCGTGCAGGTAGGCGCGCCGCACGCCCTCATTGATCATGTCTTCGACCGACATGGTCGCTTCCCACTGCACCTTCATGCCGACTTTCAGGAACGCAGTGACGATGCCCGTGTCCTGGCAGATGGGACGATGCCCCTCGGCGCACATGCGCGAGTTGATGAGGATCTGCGCGATCGCGTCGCGCGCGGCCGGCGATTGCTCCTTCTCATACGCGACCGCCAGGCTCTGGATGAAGTCCACTGGGTGGTAGTAGGAAATGTATTGCAGCGCGTCGGCGACGCTTTGGATCAGGTCGTCCTGCTTGATGATGGTCATGACTGCCTCGCTATGAATGCAAAATCCGGGCAAAGCCCAAACCTTGATTATAGGAATACCCGGACTGGATACATAGAGAATTCACGGAGAGGTTTCGATCCCCAGACCATTGAACTTTCCTCGCTCATCCCCCGTACCATTTCCAGCAACTAGCGGAGGCCAGCTTGCGGCTCATCATCGACGATGTAAGTAAGACCTACCGGACCGGAGTTCGGGCGCTGCACAACTTCTCGCTCGAACTCGCCCCCGGCGTGCTGGGCCTGTGCGGCCCGAATGGGGCAGGGAAGAGCACGCTCATGAGCATCCTGGCCACCATCACCCAGCCGAGCGGCGGGCGCGTGGTCTGGGAGGGCACAGACGGCGCGAGCTTCGACATCTTGCAGCATCCCAACGCGCTGCGCCGGCTTCTGGGCTACCTGCCCCAGGAGTTCGGCTTCTACCCCAAGCTGAGCGCAATCGAATTTCTGGAGTATCTCGCCGCCGTCAAAGGCATTCCATCCCGCGTCGCCAAATCGCGCATCCAGCATTTGCTCGAAGTCGTGAACCTGGTGGAGGCCAGCAAGCGGCCGCTGGGCGGCTTCTCCGGTGGCATGCGCCAGCGCGTCGGCATTGCTCAGGCACTGCTGAACGATCCCAAGCTGCTCATCGTCGACGAGCCCACCGCGGGCCTCGATCCCGAGGAGCGGGTGCGCTTCCGCAACCTGATCGCCGAACTCGCGGCCGACCGCATTGTCATTCTCTCCACCCACATCGTCTCCGACGTGGAGTCCACGGCCAACCAGATCGCGCTGCTCAATCGGGGCGAGTTGGTGACCCACACCACGCCCGAAGACCTGCTGCTGGCCGTCGAAGGCCGCGTCTGGGAGTGCGTGATTTCGTCGGATGACTTTCCGCTCTTCAAGCAGCACCATTGCGTCAGCGGAGTGGTGCGCCGGTCGGACGGCTTTCACGTGCGCGTTGTCTCCGAGCGCAAGCCGTGGGAGAACGCGCTGCTGCAAACCGCGCAGTTGGAGGACGCGTATCTCTACTGCCTGAACGCCGGAGTCGAGGTCTGCGCATGACGCTCGCGCACGAGCTTCACATCATCTGGGAGGTCGCGCTGGCCGATTTCCGCGAGCGCACCCGGCGCTATCCCTTTCTGGTCTCGTTCCTGTTCTGTGCCTGGCTGTCAGCCACCATCTACGCCGACAAGACGCAGGTCACCCTGGGCGAGAACTACGGTTACTTCAATTCTGCGTGGAGCTCGGTCGTGGTCGCAGTCGTCGCCAACATGGTGCTCAGTCTGGTCGGCTTCTTCCTGGTGAAGAACACCATCGAACGCGACGAGCAGACCCGCGTCGGACCGTTGCTGGCCGCCACTTCGCTCGACAGCCGCGACTACCTGCTCGGCAAGTGCATCAGCAATTTCCTCCTGCTGATGTCGCTCGGCCTGGTCTTCATGGCTTCGATCCCGTTTCTTCAGTGGCATCGCGGGCCGCAATACCCCTTCGAGCCGCTGAAGATCGTCACCCAGTTTCTCCTGATGGTCGCGCCGGTGGCCGCGTTTGTCGGCGCGCTGGCCGTGCTGTGGGAAGCGGTCCCTCTGCTCAAACGCGGACTGGGCAACGTGCTCTACATCATTGTCTGGATGACGCTGCTGCTCAGCGTCGGCCTGAAAGAGCACTCGCCCGCCGACCTGATGGGCTTTGTGCTGTTCATGCGCAGCGCGCAAGCCGCCGAGGTCGCGCAAGGAATCCAGACCGCGAACCGCTTCGAGCTCAACGTTGGGCACATGGAGTCCGACCATATCGGCCGCTTCCTATGGAACGGAATTCCGTGGAGCATCTCCAATATTTTGTGGCGCCTGGAATGGTTTCTGGCGGCGGGCGCGGTTTGCCTGCTGGCGCTCTTCTGGTTCAAGCGCTTTGATCCCGACTACGCCAAGTCGGCGGCAGCGGGCGCGTGGAAGTCCATGACTTCGCGCTTCCGCCGCAAGCCCAGCCAGTTACAGCCGGCGAAGGAAAGCAAGTGGACCGTTGGAGCGCTGCCTCAGACGCTCATCGACCGCTCAGCGCAAGCCCAGAACTATTTCGAGGGCTTTCAATTCGTCGCCGTCCTGCTCGCCGAGCTTCGCCTGATGCTGCGCAGCGTACCCAAATCAGCTTATGTGCTGATCGCGCTGGTTAACTTCATCGCGATCGTTGCGCCCCGTAGCGAAAAAATGAACTTGCTGCCATTCCTGTGGCTGGCGCCGGTTTTGCTGTGGTCGCAGATGGGCACGCGCGAGCGCCGCGAGGGCACCACCGCCCTCATGTTCTCCGCGCCCCATTCTTTCCTGCGGCAACTTCCCGCCTTGTGGAGCGCCGGCGCGTTGGTTGCGCTGCTCTCGGCTGCGGGCATGATCTTCCGAGCGCTCAGGCTGGCGGACGCGCATGTGCTGGCCGCCTGCCTAGCGGGCGCTGTCTTCATTCCATCGCTGGCGCTGGCCTGTGGCGTGTGGTCGAATACGCCGCGTCTGTTTGAGGCGCTGTACGTCGGCCTGTGGTACTTGGCGTTGAACGGAGCGCCGTTCGCCGACTTCATGGGCCTGACGCCACACTCGTCGCCGGCGACGTTCGCAGTCCTGGGAGGCTGCCTGTTCGCCGCCGCCATGCTGCGGCGCTGGTGGGATGTCGAGCGCGGTCCCGCCCAGCGTGTACTGTCTTTCGCAAGCAAAAGCTAAGGCAGCACACAAGCCTACTTATGCAGCGTCCCGCCTGCGATCGCTGCCCAAGCCGTCTTCCCTACATCCGACAAGATCGAGCTGATCAGGGCTGAAACCAGAGTGCCAACCGCCAGCAGCACGACGGGTTTTGCGGCATGGGTTGTATCGAGCGCGCCGGCCAGTTCGGCTTTGCGAATCTCGTACTTTCGGCCCCAGCGCTCTGCCGCCCGTACGACGCTGGTTTGCGGCCGCGCCTGCAAGTCGGCGGTGATTTCCTGGAGCTCGCCGCCAAATTTCAAGAGGTCGTCGGCGTGTTGGAACCGCGGGTCGAGGTCCTTGGAATCGGCAACGAAATACTTGATGGCATCGAAACTGGCCGGCACAGGGTTGGGATTCGCGGAATGAAACGCCATGACCGGCGAGGAGTCCATGGTGTTGTTCAGTTCAACCGTCACCTCGTTGTGCAGCGCAGTTATGTCGGGCACGTACTTGGCGCCCAGCGGAGTTTCGAGAATGTCCGCGAGTTTGGACGTGAGGTCCCGCCTTTTCCCCAGCAAGTGCAAGCGAAAGCGGCTGCCTCGCTGGGTACCGATCCAGTAGGGCAGCATGAACACCACCATGGGGAACGCGAGCACCAGAATGGTGACCCGGGTGGAGAAAGTCTTGGCCATGGTTGCGAGTGTGGCGGGAAGCTCGCCCGCGCCCACGCCAAACGCCCACAGCGCCAGGGAAATAAACAGGGCATTCAAAACCATGCCCGCCAGCTGGTTGATGAGGACCTGCTGGCGGGTGCTCTCATCCAGTTCTTCCGAGGCCAGCAGAGTGGCGATTTCCGCCCACACCGGAATGTTCGGCACAAAGATCATGCCGATGAGTGTGTACTTGACGGCGGCAACGTGCAGGGCCTGACTGTTCCACGGATAGCGGAAGTGAATGATTGCGCCGATGACGACGTATCCCACCAGGATCAAGCTGGAAATGCCGTACATGGACACGGTCACCTTGGGATAGCGGAGACCGATCTCGCCTCCCGCCGCCCTCATTCGTGAACGTGACTTCTCGGAGGAAGAACCCAGCACCCCATTGAGGAAGGCGCCCAAGGCCACTCCCAGTTGCGCGGCCGCCAGGAACAGCACAACCAGTTGCAGACTCCACAATCCCGACAGCAGGTAAATCATGGCGAAAAACCCGCCTATCGTGAGCAGGATCATGGCTTCCGTTACCCAGAACAGTTTGGCGCCGCGCGTCCGCGGCTGCATGAGAATCTGTGTCAGCAGGTAGGAAAATGTCAGCCACGCTGCATAAGCGCACAGGAACAAGAAAAACGTCAGCAGCTTCATCGAGGTGCATGCCTCCCATTGCCACTGGCCGAGTTGCTTCGAGGGCCAACATTCTATCCGGAATTTGGTTCTTCCTGCGTCAGAATGCCACGACAACCTCGTTGCGGCTCTTGGGAATCTTGAGATCGACTCCGCGTTCGCGATTCACCGCGACCGTCGCTTTCATATCCAGCTCGCTCAGCGCGATGGTGCGCTGCTGTCCGTCCGCCACCGCATGCAGGGAGGTTGCATCCAGCGTATAGCGGTCGGCCTCCAACCGGTCGCCATTGGCGAGCACGAAAATCGTCTTCCGGCCGGGCTTGGCGGTCGGAGCGCTTCGTGCTCGTGGCACCTCGATCAACTTGCCGGCGCTGGCCGGAAAGTCCGAGGTCGGATTGCCGGCGTCCAGCATATCGGAGCGCGACGATAGGCCAGCGCGGCGCAATAGCTGTCGCAGCGAGGCTTCTCCGCCGGAACCTTTTTGCCTTCCAGCGATGTCGCCGTTGCGGTCGATCAGAACGTAGTAGGGATAACCGTGCGCCCCAAATTGTTCGGCAAGAGTGGCTCCGTCATGAACCACGACCCGGGCTGATCGCGGGTTTCCCCGGAGATATTTCCTGACGGTTGCTTCTGACTCGTCGGCATCGACAGCAAGAACAACCAGCCCTTTGTTGGCAAACCTGCGTTCGAGGTTGTCCACGGCGGACTGGTCGCGGCGGCAATACTGGCACCACGTCACCCAGAATTGCACCAATGTCACTTTTCCGCTGAGTGACTCGTTGCTGACCGTCTCGCCATCCAGAGTCCGGGCCGTGAACTGCGGCGCCGGGCCTCGGTTGTCAGCTCGTACCGACCCGCAGAGGACCGTCAGGGTCAGTAGACCATGCAGGATTTTGCGAATGCTGGCGCGTTTCAAGCACCGCCTCTTTCCATGCCCACGCTTCCTCCAGTATGAAAAATGGCTGAAAAGGAATGCTAGCAGTAGGACGGAGGTCCCGTCATTGCGGTTCTCAGCTGTCAGCCCATCAGCTGTCAGACAGCGGATTTGCAGGGATTAGGAGTGCCGCCTTAGCTGAAAGCTGACGGCTGATAGTTGAAAGCTGAAAGCTGAATGCTGACAGCTGTCTTAACAGATCTTCCCATACATCGAGGTATAGTTCAGCCCGATCTCGCCGCAGCTGCCTTGTTCGCAGGAGTACACGACGCACGAGTTGAACGGCCGCGAGTAGAGGTGCAGGCTGACCGCGCGCTGGTTCCAGTCGCGCGGATTGGTGACATCGTGGACGGGATGCAGCGGGTCCACCGCAACCGGATGGGCGGATGTGATTTCGAGAACATCCGTGGGCACGATGTTGCAGCGCTGGGCGGCGAGGTCCTCGTGCAGCACGCGATAATTCTGCACCGACAGCCGTCCGATGGGAGCGGCCATCCAGCAGTTCTGTCCTTTGTGATTGTGGATCGAGCTGCCCTGGCCAACCTCCCAGCAGATGGCGATCAACTCGTAGAGGTCGGTTTTGTCGATGAGGTTGCGAGTGTAGTGCTGGGCGTGCCAAAACAAATATGGCTGTAGCGACTCACTGTCCACGGGGTTCGCCGTCAAATAGCGCAGGACGCCAGTGATCTCGGTGAAATCATTCTCGTTGAGCTGGCGCAAGCCGGCGATGAAACTATCGACCGAAACCCGCCGCGTAGGCGTGTCCGACTGAATAGGTGAAACTGTGGCCAAAGCGACCTCCTCGTGGGACGAACCGCTCATTTTAACGCCACTCGGCTGCTTCGGGGCCCTGGCGGGGGGAATTGCAAATTCTTTGTGTCGGGGCGGAAAAGCGGAAAACCCATGCGCCGCCAAGCCGCTCCAAGCATATAATGTCGGCAATAGCAGTCCCCGACCCAGTTGGTTCAGCGGCCAGCACTGGAGTTTCTTATGAAGTCACGCGCTCTCGCAGTTGCCAATGCAATCCTGCTGAGTGTCAGCCTGGCTCTGCCCGCGATTGCACAGGATGGCTCGCAATCCCAGGCACCGTCCGCGCAGGTACCGGTCAATTCCTCCGATCAAAACCAGGCCCCAGGGTTAGGCAACTCCACCCAGACGGTCGCGACTCCTGCCGATTCGGTGGCCGACACTTCGCCCACCGCGAACGCTCCCAAGGAGACGCACGACAAGGGCAAGAATGACATCGACAACATCGGCGATCGCAAAGTCGGCTCGGGAAACAAGAGCCTGGGCGACTGGTACGGGCTCAATACCGATATCAAGATGGGCAAGCAGTACGCCATGATGGTCGAGCAGAGCGCCCGCATGATTCAGGACCCGGTGGTTGTCGAGTACGTGAACCGCATCGGTCAGAACCTGGTGCGCAACTCGGACGCCAAGGTGCCCTTCACCATCAAGGTGATCGACTCCGACGACATCAATGCCTTCGCGCTGCCGGGCGGCTTCTTTTATGTCAACAGCGGACTGATTCTCGCGGCCGACGGCGAGGCGGAATTGGCCGGGGTCATGGCGCATGAGATCGCGCACGTCGCGGCCCGCCATGCCACCCGCGAGATGACCCGCGCCAACTACGCGCAAATGGCGACCATACCCCTGATCTTCGTGAGCAACTGGGGCATCTATCAGGCGGCCAGCATGGCCATCAGCCTGGTGCTGCCGCTCACCTTCCTGAAGTTCTCGCGCGGCTTCGAAGGCGAGGCCGATTACCTCGGACTGCAATACATGTACAAGGCAGGCTACGATCCGCAGGCCTTCGTCTCGTTCTTCGAGAAAGTGAAGGCCCAGGAGAAGAAGAAGCCGGGAACGCTGTCCAAGGCCTTCTCCACCCACCCGCCGACGCCCGAGCGGATTGCCAGGACCCAGGAGGAAATTCGCACTGTGCTGCCGCCGCGTCCCGAGTACATCGTGAACACCTCGGAGTTTAACGATGTGAAAGCACGGTTGGCTGCCTTGGAAAATCGCAAGAAGGTGATCGACAAGCAGGACATCGACAAGCCGACCTTGCGGCGCACCCAGACCGCCGACAGCAATCCTCAGCAGCAACCTGGCGATCAACAAGGTCAGGATCAGCCCCCCACGCTGTCGCGCCGCGACGACTACGCGTCAAACCGCGGTCAGTGGTGACTTCGCTGCGAGTGTGACTGTCACCGGCGGCTGCGTGCCGCCGGTTTTGTTTGCCCGAAACTCCGCTCTGGAAAAACGTCGTTCCTCGCGAGGGTATGCTCTGAGGTAATAAAGGTCTGCGGGTTTACACTAATTCTGCAACCGATCTCTCACAAACATCACCATGAACCCGCGTCCGCAAACGCCCGATCCACACGCCGGCCTGAAGAAGACCGCCGCGGAGTACGCCGTCCGCTACATCGAGTCCGGCATGACCGTCGGTCTCGGCACCGGATCGACAGCCATCTACGCCATCCGCCATATCGGCGCCCTCCTCCAGAATGGCGAGCTCAAGAATATTGTCGGCTTCGCCACCTCGCGCGTCTCGTGGGATGCAGCCGTCGAGCTCAAGATTCCGATGCTGACCGAAGATCTGCCCCAGGCGATCGACGTGACCATCGATGGCGCTGACGAAGTTGATCCCCAGCTCAACTTGATTAAGGGCGGTGGCGGCGCGCTTTTGCGCGAGAAGCTGGTGGCCCAGGCTACGTCCCGCGAAATCATCGTGGTCGACGAGAGCAAGCTGTCGCCCCGGCTGGGCACGCTGCATGTCCTGCCTATCGAGGTGCTGCCTTTCGGATGGCGCTCCCAGGCGCGCTTCCTGGAGTCGCTGGGAGCGAAGTTCGTGGTTCGTGAAGCCGCCGACGGCAACGAATACCGTACCGACCAGGGCAACCTGATCCTCGACTGCGACTTCGGTCCCATCGCGGATCCCCGCGAGCTCGCGACGCAGCTCGAGGCTCGCGCAGGAATTGTGGAGCACGGCCTGTTTCTGAATTTGACCCATTCGGTGATTGTCAGCAGCCCCAGCGGAGTCCGCGAACTGCCGCGGAAATAGGCTGGATTATCGGGTGACCTTCCGAGCCTGCTGACCTGTTTACAACACCTACGGTGGGTTGCTGGGAATCTCAACAGGCTAGGCATCCTCGATTGAGTGCCGGCCTTTCTCTTCTTGATGACAGTCACATCCGTGTGTGTTAGGCGTCACGGACAAGCGATTGCCGGGCGGAGGAGGATTGCGGCGGTACCCTCTCGTGCCCACGGTAGAGACTCGTCTTGTTGCTCAACCCAAAAATTCGAAAAGGATTATCCCCGATGAAACCGATACCTACGTACTTCTGCACCGGCTTCAGCCGGACGTTTCTTATCCTTGGCCTGGGAACCGCCCTGGTGCTGCTGGGGGCCATGCCCGCTAGCGCGCAGAGCCTTCTCCGGCAGATCAGCCAGGACAGCTTCAGCGGCGGCAACGGCCAACACCAGACCGAGGTTGAGCCCGGCGCGTTCGCCTATGGGCCGACCATCGTGGCCGCCTTCCAGGTAGCCCGCGTTTACGGCGGTGGTGGCATGGACATCGGCTGGGCTACTTCCATCAACGGCGGCATTGCCTGGACCAACGGCTACCTGCCCGGCCTGACCCAGTGGTATCAGGGCGGAAGCTATTCGGCCGCAAGCGACCCTTCGGTGGCCTACGACTTGAAGCACGGCGAGTGGCTTATCAACACTATACCCATCCTCAGCGGGATCGATGTCGCCGTCAACCGCTCCAAGGACGGGCTGCATTGGGACAACCCTATTTTCGTTGCCAAACCCGGTAACGCCGACAAGAACTGGATCATCTGCGATAACACGCCAACCAGCCCGTATTTCGGAAACTGCTACATCGTCTGGGACAACCCCACGATCCAGATAACCACCTCCACCGACGGCGGCCAAACCTGGAGCGCCGCGAAGGCAACCCAGTGTTTTGACTATGGAGTTGGCTTGAATCCGGTGGTGCAACCCAACGGCAACGTGATTGTGGGGTTCGCGGACTATAGTGGCGGCATGTCCGCTTTCACGTCCACCAACGGTGGCCAGACCTGGACGTGCGCGGTTAGCATCGCCAGTGCGCCCAGCCACGGCGAAGCCGGTGGTCTGCGCAGCATGGGTCTGCCTTCAACTGCCATTGACGGTGCCGGCAGTGTCTTCGTTTCCTGGCCGGATTGCCGTTTCGAGTCCGGCTGCTCCGCCAATGACATCGTTTACAGCACGTCCAGCGATGGGGTCCATTGGAGCGCGGTCAGCCGCATTCCGATGGATCCCATCGGCAGTGGAGTAGACCACTTCATCGACGGCATGGGCATTGACCCGAGTACTTCCGGCAGTTCCGCCCATATCGGCGTCACCTACTACTATTACCCGGTTTCAAATTGCGGAGGCTCCTGTACGTTGTACGCGGGGTGGACGAAGTCGAGCGACGGCGGCGCCACCTGGACGCAAGGCGTACAGCTCTCGCAAGGCATGCAGCTTAGCTGGCTACCGCAATCGCAAAATGGTCTGATGGTCGCCGACTACGTCGCTACCGTGTTCTCGGGCCACCGCGCCTTCCCCATTTACGTTATCGCCAAGGCCAAGAGCGGCGGTCTGTTCCAAGAGGCCACGTTTACCGCGGGGTACGGCTACTTCTTCGACGGCCCGTCGGAGCCGACTTTCAGTTCGGCGAACGATGTGCCGATACCGGGGATCCAGTCGGACCATCCGGCGAGAAGCCCCGAGGAGCGCGACAACCTCATTCCGGGTCAAACGCCTCCCAACCGGAACTAGGCTAGTGCTTCTTTGTGTGGCCGCCGGCGAAAAGCTGGCGGTCTTTTTTCGTGTGCCGAGCATGTTCGACAGCTTGGAGGTGAAAGTCCTCTTCCCATTCTGATGCAGGAGAAGGGCTAGCAAAGCGCAAGAGCGTCGCTGCGAAGCGGGGTCTGAAAGAAGCGTGGAGCAAAGGCGCGAGCCGATGAACAAAAACCGGATGATGAGGCCTACGGCAGCGGGCGAGCGGGAGAAAAGCCGCGAAGCCCAGATCCATCAAGGCGGCTGGTGGTAAATCCGGCGGTTGTGCGCCGAAGGCGGTTGAACTTACCTCGGGAGATCTGCGGCGCGTCACGGAATCGTGACTGAGGGTGAAGCGATTCATCCTGACCGCGTGGCAGAAGTCAGCCGCGGGCGTAGGGTAGGTTCAGACCGGTGGCCGACAGCTTGTCGATGTCATAGCCATATTGATTGACTGAGATAAAGGCATCCGCTACGGACGCTGTTCCGCTTCCGTAGATTGTGCCGCCTCCCTCGAAAGCTGTGATAGACCAATCCACGGTCAAGGTTTGGTCACCAGGGAATTCCCAAACGCCGAAGTTAAAGCCGGTGACCGTAGAGGAGGATGCCAGTGCGAAGCTGTCGCTGGTCGCCAGTTGTCAGACAAGAGAGTACTTTTACTTCGCGGGAGCTGTGGTTTGTGAAAGGACCGCAGATCCTTCGACTCCGTTCGGTCACTGCGTGACCTCACTGCGCTCAGGATGACAAACTAGGAGCTGACTGCTGACGGCTGAATGCTGACGGCTGAGTGCTGATAGCTTTATTGCAGGTGCTTCATGCGGAAGGGCACTTCTATGACGGCTTCGAGGGCGACGGCTTCGCCGTTCTTGGTGCCGGGACGGAAGTGCCAGCGCGCCAGCGCTCGTGCGGCCGTCTCATCGAGGCGCGAATCGAGGCTGTTCAGTATCTTGACGTCGTCGACCGTGCCATCGGCGCGAATGATGGCGTAGAGTGTCACCGTTCCCTCAATGTGGTCGCGCAAAACGTCGGCCGGGTACGCCGGGTCCACCTTGGTCGTCGCCTGCGGTGCGGCCAGGATGCTCTTGTCCTCGGTCTGCTTCAGTTCCGCGAAGTGAATGATCCAGCTGCCCGTCGCCGAAGTCAGGTTGGGCATGTTCATGACCAGCTTGTAATACTTCTTGCTGCCGAACACGCGCTGCTCGACGCTGAGGTCGGGATCTTCCGGCAGCGTGGGAGGCGGCGCGGGAGGCTGCCGGTCGCGAATGCTGGGCAGAGACGGCTTCATGGCAGCCGCGAGGATACGCCGGCGGGCTTCGTCATCCGGGCTCGCGGGAGATTTCGACGGCGTTCCTGCAACCGCGGAAGTGGTGGCTCCGGGCGGCGCAGCGCCAACCGTAATTCCCGGAGGAAGGCCGTTTCCGGCACCAGACCCTTTGCCAGAGCCGCTGCCCGAACCGGTTACGTTCGGGGTTCCGGGCGCATCCGGCTTACCGCCGGGAGACGCGTGGAACTCTCCACTGCGATTGCCGCCCGGAGCGTCAATGGGACCGTGCACATCAGCTGGATTGAGTCCCAGCGCAATGAGCTGCCCCTGGCCTTTGGTTGCGGCCAGACCTTGAATGTTCGGAGACGGCCCGGGATCGCCGCCACTGCCGGGTTTGGCGACATTATCGGTGACTCCGCTGGCACGCTGCGGCGGCACCGGCAGCTTGGGAGCGGCCACCTGCGGTTCCATCTGCGCCATATTGATTTGCCCAGTCTTCAACTTCAACTGGTCGGCAGACAGCGCGGGCTCGACCACCGAAGGCTGCAATTCTGGAGGGATCAGCAACTTCGGCTTTACATCCGAAACGTTGGCAGCCGGGCCGACGACCTGGGGCTCAAACTGCGGCACCTTTAACTGCGATGCCGAACGCGCCGAGGCGGCGATCGGCTGGGCTGCGGGTATCGGCGTCCAGGCCACGATATTGGGCAGCGGCACATCCTGCTTCAGCTTCACCTTGGGCGGCGCCACGATGGTCTGGTGATTGTTGTCGGGCTCCGGGGGAACGGACAGGATTTCCTGCTTGGCCAGCTTGGGTGCGCCTAGGCGCGGCTTCATCTCTTGCTTGTTGCCGGTATTGAGGGGCGGGAGGTATTCGCTCACTGGGTAGTAGGCGATCTTAGTGTTGTCCAACGGCGAGTGCAGCTTCGGCGAACGGTTGAAGAGGGCCACGAGACCGTACAGCAGGACCAGGACCAGAAGATGGCCGGCGCCCGACTCGAAAAAGGCCGCGGGGTCGATGCCGGTACGAATGAAGTAGCCGGGCCAAACTGGGACGGGCTGTGAAGTAGTTTTGACCGGCGGAGGCTCGCGACGCAGTAGAAGGTCGCCAAGGTTGCGCAGGAAGACCCGGTACCAGGGTTCCAGTTCGCACAAAAGCGTCAGCGATTCGGGCGCTGATACATCGCGCGGAGTCCTGACTGCGGCACTGTCGGACATCATCCTCTACCGTGAAAGGGTAATCGGATTATAGCGGAAAACCCCACCGGTCCGGCGCGGGAAGGGAAGTGACAAAGTTGATCTTTCGCAAGCAACGGCAACATGCAATGATGTTGGCACAGGAGCAGCCATGATTCCTAGATGTCTGGCTTTGGCCGTGCTGGTCACCACGCTGGCGGCGAACGTTGCGGGCGGGCAACAAACCGGCTCATCCGGTCAGGGCGTTGGTAAAGCTGACGCCCACGCGAATGACATCTCAGGCATGTACTCCTTCTTGCGGGACGGCGAGTTCGTGCAGATCACGGTGGAAGAAGGCCAGGTTTCGGGTTATGTGTCACGATTCGGCGACAGCGATACCGACAAGGGTCAGTTCATCGACCAGTTCTTCAGCAAAGCGTCGCTGGACAGCGACCGTCTGTCGTTCAAGACCAAGACCGTGCACGGAGTCTGGTACGAGTTCAGCGGAGTGGTGACCACAACCCAGGGCAAAAAGCCCGCTGAGGAAGGATATCGCGTGATCAAGGGAACATTGATCGAGCACGCGATGGATGCCAGTAACGCCGACAAACCCCGCCAGCGCCAGCTGGAGATGAAGTCCTTTCCACAAGACCTGAGCAAACCGTGAAGTCTCCAAGGCAGGGAGTGTTTCCCGCTTGGCGCTGCTAGGGCATTTTCAGAATTGGTGTGACCGGCGAGCGCGGGTAGAGCGGCGCTTCAGCGCCGCCTTCGCTGCGGACGGGCAGACGCTTGAGCCGCTGCGGTCATTAGAAATATGACCGCACCGGCTCAAGCCTCATAGTGTGGGACGATCTTGACGCCAGCCAGGCTGGCTCTAGCAGGGTCTACACCAACTCTGAAACTGCTGCTAGGCCTGCTTACTAATTTGGGTGGAAGAAGACGATGTAAGTTTGCTCTCCACGAATGCGACGTGGTCGTCTTCCATCTGGGAGAGATCAAGGTATAGCTGGCGAAGAGGTCCCTCCGGGGTTTTCTTCACCAGGTCGGCGTAGTAGCGCTGAGCCTTCAACTCGGCGTGGAGGGCGACCCTTAAGGCACGGTCGCGAGGGCCCGGCATGCCAGGCTTGGCGCTTTCGGCAAAAACATCGCCGTCCTCCAGGCTCGGGACCTCGATGGAATCTACCAGGTCTTCTTCTGTCAAAGTGCAGCTGGCGGTCCCGTATTGCTGGGTGTACTTGTCTTGCAGCTGTGAGCTGTGCTGTTTTTCTTCCGCGGCCATCTCCCAGAAGACACTGGCGATCTCCAGCGACTCGCCGTCGCGAAACTCCGAAAACATCTCGGCAAAGCGGTGGTAGATTTCTGCGTTACGCTCTTCGATGAAGATGGCGACGTGCAGCGCTTCCTGAGGGTTGAGGGAAGCGAAGGTCCGTTTCATGGCACACTCCCGGGAGGCACTGGGCTCTGGTCGGATTGTATCGGCAAAGGGGCGCCGGATCGCGCCCAGAGGGCAAAAGTTTTGTCGGTGGGTTCCGAAATGGGAAGACGCCAGAATTCTACTTCCGCCAAAGATGCATCTTAGCTGACTTTTTCTTTGGCCCGATCAGTTTCGATCAGGGCGATGGTGCGCTTCAACCAGTGCTTGACGTTCTCCCGCAGCTCTTCCTCGCTTTGGTTTGGGGTGGCGATGGTAACTCCCTGCCGATTCAGGGGAATGTGGTGGCAGGGCACGTCTTCGGTGCGGTATTCCTCGGGGACGAAGTCATAGAGCAGACACTCCCGGCAGGCATGAGGGCGGGTGGGGTCGCCGTGGTTAGGGCAGGTGAGCGAGTCCTGGAAGACGGACGCCGGCCCCCACGGAGTGCTGTACCAGTTTCCATAGCCACCCTGCTCGAGAAAATTCAGCTCGTAGCGCAGCACTTCCAGCACGTCGCGTTTATCTTCCGACATATTCATCTCCCCGGCAGGCGCCTTGGGGCACGCCTCCCACCCTGCTTAGATTGTGTTATGGCGGCGCACGAAAGGCTGTGACGCTGCTCACGTCTCGGTGTGATTCCTGACTGCTTTGGCAGGCGTTCCAACTTGGCACAGGCGGCGTAACCCGCGCCCTGCAAGTTACTTGCATTTTCCCCGGCCTCTGCTAGCCTCAAGTCCACAAAGTTACCGGCGGCTGCGGATGGTTACTCGGGTCAGAACCCCGTCTCTGTGCTCGATGACGAGGGAGAAGTGCACGCAGCCCGCAAATGCGCACCATTCCAGGGGGGCGGCAAGAACGTGAGTTCCTTCGATTCAGTGACCTACCCGTGCGCGGCACACGCGCTGCCGTTTCGTACCATGATGGGCGAGTACCGCGCCCGCCGCGAACCGGACCTGGCGGCCGCGGTGAGCAAGTACGTCCTCAACCTGGAGACAACACCAACCAACCTGCAAACCGTATGGGACGCTCTGGAAAAGGCGCTCGCCGTCTCTGAGGACGGATATTCGAACCTCGCGGCGGCGAAAGATGTACTTTCCGCTATCAAGCAAGAGCCTGGAGAAGAGGGCGAGGATTTTAGGGAACGGATGGCAACCGGTTATGACGAGACCCTCAAGGCAGAAAAGGACTGCCAGGAACACGACCGTCCGTTGAAGCAGATTCTGCACGAGATGCAAGCCACGGCGGTTTGTCTGTCTGGCGGCGGTATTCGAAGTGCGAGCTTTTCGCTGGGAGTTCTGGAGGGACTGTCGCGTTTTAGCCGTCCTGCGGGGTGGACATCCAGTCGCAAGACACTGATGGATTCGCTGGACTACCTGTCAACCGTGTCGGGCGGAGGTTATATCGGAAGCTGGCTGATGGCCTGGGCTTACCGTAGCCGCTATCAGCAGGTAGTGAGCCAGCTAGCCACCTCGGCGCCCACCTCCGGCGATCCCGAGCCGCAACCGATCCGCCATTTGCGGCAATACACCAGCTATCTATCTCCGCGCTTCGGATTCACGCTCGATGCTTTTACGCTCGGAGCCATCGTGCTGCGCAACATGATCTTGAACTGGCTGACGCTGGTGCCGGTCATCGTTTGCCTGCTGTGTCTGCCGGAATTGCTGTGGATCGTTTCCTACGGCTGGCCATTGTCCGTTCCCCTGGTGGTGGGCGGCGGCTGGTATCGCCATGTGATGTGGGCATCGCTGGCTTTTATCGCGGTGGCGTCCGCTTTCGCCGCGGTTCGGACAGGGTGGCCACCCCGACTGCACTCGAGTGGAAAGTCCAGTCAGCAGGGAAGGAGTGGGCTGGAGTTCTGGTTGTTTGTGCTGCCGCTTTTTCTGGGTTCGTGGCTGTTGGGCGAGACGTGGATGCGGGGCATCCTCAAGGGCTCAGCCAAGGTGACGATCTGGCAGTTTTTTCTGTGGCAGTTTCGGTTCGCAGTCATACCACCGGTGTTGATGTCGATCATGCGCCTTCGTCTGCTGATCGGTCCGACGGCAGAATCGAAGCCGAATCCCTTTCGCAAGCACGATGGAAGCGGAGATCTGGCGTGGCGCCGTTTGCTATGGTCCTTTGTGGCGCCGTTTCTGGTAGCGGGATTGGCTGCCCTTTCGCTGGCGCTGTGTGCTTCCTTCGTCCGATACCATGTGTTTCCCCTCAGCAAAAATCCCGAAGATGCAACCCAGTCGGTCCTGGTGGTCACGATTCCCTTGATCTGGATTGTTTTGATGATTGCCTCCACCTTCCTTTCGGGCTTGCTAAGCAACATCGAACAGGAGGAGGAACGGGAATGGTGGGGTCGGGCGGGCGGCCTGCTGTTCGTTTACTTGTTGCTGTGGGTGGGGTTTCTCGGAGTCGCGTTCTTCGCCGACAATGTACTCAGGTTCGTGCACGCGACGGCTTTGACCGCGGTTGGCATCGGACTGGGCTCGGGATACCTGGGCAGCCTGGCGGGGCTGAGCGCGGCCACTGCCAGCGGGCTGAAACGGGTGAAGATTGAGCAACTGAGCAAGTTTCAGCAATGGCTTTCCCGGCACAACCTGCTGGCGCCGGTTGCATCCGGGACCGCGCTGGTGTGCATTACCTTCGGCCTGGCAGACTTGACCACGTGGGTGCGTAACCAGTTGGCCAATCCGCCGGGCAGAGTACCGGTGTGGGACTCCCTGGCAGCGCACACCAGCGGTCCTTTACAGAGGTTCTGCGCGACGACTGCCCATTGGGTAAACACCGGCCTCCCTCCGGTCCAGGTTCTGAAGGCGGACCTGGTTGCCACCCTCATAATCTTCGCCGCGGCCGCGGTAATAGCTCTGCTGGGCAACTTGTTTATCAATGTGAATACGTTCTCGCTACACGGTATGTACCGGATGCGGCTGACGCGTGCCTATCTGGGAGCATCGAATTTTGCCCGGCATCCCGACGCCTTCACCCAGTTTGATTCGAGCGACAACCTTTACGAAGCGGATTTGCCGCGCACAGAAATGCCTCTGCATGTAATCAACACCGCGCTCAACATGGTTGCCACCAAGAACCTGGCCTGGCAGCAGCGCAAAGCCGAGTCGTTTACCTTCAGCCCGGTCAGTTGCGGATGTTGGCGGCTTGGCTATCTGCCAACCGATGTCTACGGAGGTTCCAGGGGACTGCGGCTGGGGACGGCGA
>Ga0265340_10000115_pt1 | contig 39225 bp, 42 predicted proteins | sample 4CB225metaG_FD_202082 | JGI IMG/M metagenome (GOLD analysis project Ga0265340, IMG submission 202082) | Rhizosphere microbial communities from Carex aquatilis grown in University of Washington, Seatle, WA, United States - 4-CB2-25 metaG | ecosystem: Host-associated > Plants > Roots >...
GACCGACCACAAGAAAAGGAATGACACGAAGAATATAGACAAACGGCTCGGCGCGCTGCGTTCGGACCTCAATGCGTTGCAGGGAGACATGAAGGGTCTCGCCGGCGACGTCACCGACGCTGCGGATGGTCGCGTCCACCTCGCCGTACGCAACGCAGAAAACGTCGCGGAACGCGCTTACCGCCTTGCTGAGGAAGCGGTCGAGCAGGCAGCCGGCGACGTGGAGACCTGGACCAACGACAATCTCGATTCCGTGCGCGGGTCGGTGCGGGCCCAACCTCTTGCGGCGGTCGCCCTTTCAATGGGCGCGGGCGCACTGCTCGGCGCCATCTTCCTGCGCCGCTAGGTGGCGCCATGCGGTTGCCGACTGTTGCAAAGGCGGTTCTGGGATTGATCGGAGCCGCGCTGATTTTTTTCGGCGTAGCCTTTCTTGGTGCGGCGATCGCGGTTGCGCTGCTGCCGCGCCTTGGCGTTGCCGGCAGCGCGGCTGTCACGGGACTCATTTTGTTGCTGCCGCCTTGTATCTGGGGCGTCGCGGCAGCCTTTAGAGACCCCGATTCACTTCCACGTCGATCCGAGCCCACCGTGGAAAACGCAGTCGTGGCGTTGCTGAGCAGATTGGCGAGGGAAAAGCCCTTGCTGGCCGTGTTGGGCGCCACACTTTTCGGAGCGGCGGAAGTTCTTCTTAGCCGTAAAAAGTGATCGATGGCGCGACGCGAATGTCTGGAAATGGCGCATGTCGGACCTTCGCGGCTGGCCGGGAACGTCCGATGTTGGGGGTAAACCGGGCGTCGCCCAGATATCGTCGATGACCCAGGCTGAGAGCTAGTTTCAACAGCAGTTGGGGCCGCCACCCCTGCAAATGCCCCTAAAGTTCAACTTGCTCGGATAGATTCAGGGCGTCGTCAACATCAACCCCGAGATACCTGACAGTGCTTTCGATCTTGGTGTGGCCGAGCAATAGCTGGACGGCGCGTAGGTTGCCGGTTTTCCGATAAATCTGCGCAGCTTTGGTTCGCCGCATGGAATGGGTCCCCTATCCCGCAGGGTCAAGACCAGCCGTTTTGATCCACACGCAGACCAGCCGAGTGTATTCATGGAAGCTGGGGCGGGCGCTCAGTGCGAAATGCCGCAACTGCACTATTGACCAAATTCAACGAGAGTATTGATCAAATTCCACTCGACTTCGACGGCGAAGAGAGCGTTGTTGGGCATCAGACTTATGGATTGCCGGATGAAATCTTGCCCCATGGCGAAGCGCCATTTCGGGGCTTGAGGTGGTGGCAGCACTTTGCTGCCGCAACCGATGGAGATCTTATGGGAACGGCAAGACCCTCGAAGCCAGCAACGCGCGAACAACGGACGACCGCGAAGAAGCCAGCTTCGCCGAGCAGGCGACTTTTGGTAAAATTAGCGACTGCCCGTGCATCGAAGCCATCGGTGAAGCGCAAGACAGGTAAGATCGAAACAATCATCGTGCTGCTTCGCCGACCAAGCGGTGCCAGCATCGGCGAGCTTTCCAAGGCGACAAACTGGCAGATAAATTCCGTGCGCGGCGCTATTTCTGGAATGATCAAGAAGAAGCGCGGCCTGAGTATTACCTCCGAAAAACGCGACGGCGTACGGTTGTATCGCATCACTAACAGGGACGCTGGTTAGAACGTGTCCGAGTTGAGCGTTCTGATAGCGGGGGATCTCAGTGAGCTTCATAGTCTCGTTACGGACGTCCTGCGTCAACGATGGACCGAGCTCTATGGGATAACGCCCGCGCCGCGGATCAGCAGGGATTTGCTGGTCCGCGGTGTTGCCTACCGTATTCAGGAAGAGATGCACGGAGGTCTTGGTAAGGCCCGTCCTCGTCAACTTCAACGTCTGTTCGAAGTGCTGCGTGACAGCGGGACGGTGCCGGTGCGCCAAGGTCTATCCTTCAAGATGGGAACCAAGCTGATCCGGCAGTGGAAGGGAAGGGTGCACGAAGTCGTTATCGCTGGTGATGGCTATCAATGGTCCGGCAGATAGTATCGGTCGCTCTCGCAGATTGCCCGGGCGATCACCGGCACACGATGGTCCGGCCCTCGGTTTTTCGGTTTAGAAACAAAGAAGCAGGTTGCCACCCCTCTGGTGGAGCCCGGCCCCCCCCCGAATGAAGGCTGGACCGGCGATACTGGCCTCAACGGGTGCAACCGATGGCTAAGGCGGTGACGCGAATCCGCTGTGCGATCTATACGCGTAAGTCATCGGAGGAGGGGCTGGAACAATCGTTCAATTCCCTGCACGCCCAGAGGGAAGCCTGCGAGGCCTATGTATTAAGTCAACGTCACGAGGGCTGGTCCGTCATCGCCGCGCACTATGACGATGGCGGATTCTCGGGTGGAACCATTGATCGCCCCGCCTTGCAGGCGCTTCTGGTCGATATCAGTGCCGGCAAGGTCGATGTAGTCGTGGTTTACAAGATCGACCGCCTGACACGCTCGCTCTTCGATTTTGCCAAGATCGTCGAAATCTTAGACTCCAACCAAGTGTCATTTGTGTCGGTAACGCAAGCATTTAACACGACCACGTCAATGGGGCGCCTGACACTAAATGTCCTGCTGTCTTTCGCGCAGTTCGAACGGGAGGTCACGGGCGAACGTATCCGAGACAAGATCGCTGCCTCCAAGAAACGCGGCATGTGGATGGGGGGCAATATTCCCCTCGGCTACGACCTCGAGGATCACAAGTTGTTCGTCAACAAGAAGGAGGCCGAGACCGTCAAGACTATCTTCCGTCTCTATGCAGAACTGGGCGCTGTCCGGAAGGTCAAATCCGAGATCGACCGAATGAAGTTTCGTACCAAGACCCGTACCCTGGAAACCGACGTGACTAGGGGCGGGCTGCCGTTCCGAGTCGGTCACCTCTATACGATTCTGCGCAACCGTCTTTACAGGGGCGAGATCCAGCACAAGGGCTCGATCTATGCCGCCGACCATGCGCCGATCGTTGATCAGGCCCTTTGGGACAGGGTGCAGGCCCAACTGGCTTCCAATGCAGCTGTGCGCCGGTCCGGGAAGTCCTCCAAAGAACCGAGCCTGCTTGCGGGATTGCTGTTCGACAGCAAGGACAACCGAATGACGCCGTCGCATGCCGTGAAGAGCGGCAAGCGGTATCGTTATTACGTATCAAACAATCTGATTGCCGGCGACAACCGGGGCAGGGGAGGCGACCGGGGTGAAGGCCTACGGATCCCGGCTCAGGAGATCGAGGGTCATGTCATCGCCGCCATCGCAATATTCCTGGCCGATGCCCAGAAAGTGGTTGCAGAGCTCTGTCCTGGCGACACGCTGCCGTCAGTGGTCGGCGCCGCCATGCGAAAAGCGGTGTCGTTTAGTGAAGTACTGAAGGTTGGTTGCAGTCGAGTACATTACGAGTCAATCCGCGCAGTGGCGGCGCGAGTTCAAGTTGGCAACAACACGATTTGTGTAACTCTGAATCGACGATCTCTGGCTGAACGGTTGAGCATCCCGGTCGATGCAACGTCTTCGAGAGTGGAGGTTCCGCTGCAACTGGAGATTCCTGCAGAGCTGCGTCGGCTCGGCAAAGAAAAACATCTGATTGTGCCAACTCTCTTGCCGAAGACACACCGCGATCCATCCTTGATCAAGGCGGTCGTCCGAGCATATGCATGGTTTGAGATGCTGAAAAGTCGGAGCGTCAAGTCGATTACGGATATCGCCCAAGCGGAACACCTGCCGCGAACATACGTCAGCAGCATCATCCCGTTTGCTTTACTTGCCCCCGACATCACCGAGGCGATCCTCGAAGGGACCCAGCCGATCGATTTGAGCCTCGACCGGCTCATGAATGCCCCGCTTCCCATAGACTGGGTCGAACAACGGTCGGTTCTGGGCTTTAAATAGCTGGCGACATTCGGCCTATTCTCCGCGCGAGCGTCAGTTCAAAACTGGCCTGGGGAGCAAAACGCCAATTCACGCGCCCTGTATTTCCGTTCGGCGCTAATTCACTGGCGCTCACGGGCTAGCGAGCGACACATGCCTTTGAAATGTCGGGCTAAGTACAGGCCACCGTAGAATGCCCATATCGGAGCAGACTGGGCGGTATTATGGCGCAAACCCCGGAACAATCTGACTGCCCCGCACCTACATTGTAGGCATGGGCGAACCGATCGCAGTTCTGGCATTGCGCCGAAAGCGCGACGAAATCTCAGGCACGATAGCGCACTACGAGCGCCTATTGCGCGAGGCCCAGCACGACCTGGCGCACGTCAATGCCAGCCTGCGGCTATTCGAGGCTACCGGGGAAGCCGCCGATCTACCGCCCTATGTGGACCTCAACCGAGTTCTGAGGCGCGGAGAGACTACCAAAATCTGTATGGACGCGCTTGCGACGGAAGGGCCGCTCGATACGCGCCAGCTCGCCCTGCGGGTCATCAGGGCCAAGGGGCTATCCGAGTCCGACAAGGTGCTGGCACAGACGGTGGCGCTCCGCATTGTCCAGACGCTCAGGATGCGCGCCCGGCGCGGCAAGGTCGAAAGCGTGACCCGGACCAAGGGCGTCTGTGTGTGGCGGATACCGGAAGGGCCGTGGCGGCCAATGGAAGGGCCGGAACCGCCGTTGCTCTGAGTCCAATGCCCCACGGAATCCGGCTACAGTCCCATTCGGGAGGCGGGGTCGCCGCCTCAGAGGGATATTCCATATGCCTAAGACGCCACCGGATTTCAAACCTGTCTTTCTCGGCTTGGACGGACTTGCAGGTCTCATCGCCGCGTTCCTGTTGTGGCTGCTCCCGATGAACCAGTACAGCTATATGGCAGCATCGTTGATCCTATTGGCTCTAATTTGGGGATTTGTTTGGCTTTTGCCCATCCCGATGACTGGGCGGAAGCGATGGTGGATTAAAATAGCCTCATGCGTCGCGGCAACCATCCTTCTAGGCGCTGTGCTCATTCCCGAAGGTATTTCCCGGTTCAGTGACAAAGGAGTGGAGAATGGAACCGAGGCTCACCCCTTTGACAGTGCAAAGGACTGTCCTTCTGATAGTGCGGCTATATTCGTAGCCGGTGACAGTTCTTACAATGGCGGCCCAGGGGTAGAAATTCCGTCGGGCGAACATGTTTGTTTTATTCGGTCCAGAATTCACAACAACAAGGGCGGCGGCTTTGTAGTGCGAGACCCCAATGCTAGCAACCACTGATCGCCGCTCCAAAAATATCCGCGTTCACACGGTTGTCGTGCCGGGTACCTGTTTGATGACGTGCCGCTGCCAGTAACCGGAGAAGTCCACTGATGGGCCGCGCTTCATCGCCAAATGCGCGACGCGCTGCGTCTGTTCGCCATTCGTGACGCGCCGATTGTCTTCCCGCCATGACGACTCTTGCGCGTACCGGAGCAGATAGGTGCCTGCGATATGGTGATGGTGACCGATTTCCGCACGGCGCAGGCGGCTAAAAAAAGTCTTCCGCCCAATTCGTGCACGCGCCGTCGTCGCTATAAGCCTCTTGGTGATTGATGCGCTTCATTTCGTAGCGCTTATTTAGATCGTCCCATGCGGCCCCTTCGTCGGCGTTCACAATCGTTCCCGGCTGAATGCGCCTCTTGATCCATGACAGGGCTTGGCCTTCCGAGCGGAACACTGCCGGGATGGAATTGCCGTTGCGCTCACGGACTATAACGACGCACTCGCGCTTACCAGATTGGTTCTGCCACAAGCGACGGTCGCGGCGATGCTCGCGGTAATTCGCAGGCTTGACGTATCCGCCGAAATATCCGCCATCAATTTCCGCGACTTTGCCATCACCGCCGACCGTGCGACCCTTCAATTCTTCCGCCATGGCCTCGCGCAATTTGTGCAGGAGGACAAAGCACGCCTTGTAAGAGACGCCCAGATCGCGAGAGATCGCGAGCGCGGATTTGCCTTTGACCTCATTGCAGAACACCGCGATTGCGGCGAGGTATGTGCGAAGCGGGAGTTTATGGGAGGCAAACAGCGTCCCGCTGGTGATACTAAATTCGTGACGGCACGCCTTGCACTCGAAACGCAGCGCACCATTGGCCCGGCGGAACTCGTAAGGGTCCAGTCCACTGCATTCCGGGCAAACCGCTGCGCCGTCAGTATCCGCCCAGCGCACCTTGCGAAACATCGCCTCGGCTTCCGTATCCGTGAGGCGGAACACAGTCGCCAGTGTGAGCGTCTTGGCTTTGGCGGAGAGAAGGAAGTGTTGGGCCATCTGTGCAAACTACCGTTTTCGTGACCTAACGAATATGGGAGTTTACAGGGGGCTTGTCAACGGCAATCTAACGAATATAATAGGTAACGAAATTGATAGGAGGTCGCAATGGCTTATGCCAAGACCGAGGAAGAATGGGGCCAACGGGCATCCGCCCATCTCAAGGCCGAAATGAAAAAGGCCGAGGTAACCTATGCCGAAATGGTCAAACGCCTGAAAAAGCACGGATTCAAAGAAACTGAGGCGTCCCTGACCATGAAGCTTAAGCGGGGTGCTTTTGCCGCTTCTTTCTTCCTGGCCTGCCTAGCCGCCCTAGAGCTTGAGGGCGTAGCATTGGCGGATGTTTAGAATGGGACTCATTGCGGCATTGGCGGTGCTTTTGATCGCTGCGGCACCGATGCCGTCAAAGCCGATAGAAGGCGCTCACAATCAAGGTGCCCATCATAAGGGCAGCGCCAGTGAACGCCATAAGCAGAGTACCCCAGCGGCGTATATAGACCTTGGTCTGTCTCGCGCGTGGCAGCCGGTCATACAGCCAATACCTCAACAAGTAACCTATTACTTGCATAATTCCACCAAGGGCGATGAGGAGCCAAGCGGATTCCCGTGGTTGCCAGCCGATGGCTGGGTGGCGATTTTCACCGGACTGCTGTTTATAGTGAGTGCATGGCAAGGATGGCTCATTTTGGGTGCCGAGAGGCGCAATAAAGCCATCTTCGAAAATACTCGGCGCCAAACCATCGCTGCGATTGCCGCCGCCAAGGCTGCGCGGATAAGCGCTGAGGCCAGTAAAATTCAGGCGCGCGCGCTGTTCGCCCTCGAAATTTCTGTTGTCACTCTCTATCGCATCAGTTTCATCACTCAGAGCAAAGTCGCCCCAGGAACTCCCACGACGCTTGATTTCTCTAGGTGTGACGGACCAGTTTTTTCTCAAGCTATCATCAATTTTTCTGTTGTCGGTAGAACCGATATCATCGTGATTGAAACCAGCTTTAATACAATCGTCGCCAAGGACGTTCCCGCCGAACCGAGTTATAGCAATGTGGTCCATTCGCCACGCCGGATCGCGGCTGGCCAAAGCAAGGAGCAGTTTCCCTCGCCATTTGCACAGCCATTCGTGTCCGGAGGAGCTACAATTTCTGAGGTCGAGTGTGCAGCAATTAAGGCCGGAGAAATGGACCTTTGGGTATATGGCTACTTTGCATATAAGGACATTTTGGAAGACATAACTGAAGTTGGATTTATTGGAAGCTGGAGCGCTAGCCGCAGCATTAGAGAAACCCTGGGCGGTCCCGACGCATATCAGTATCAGCGCAAACGCCCGAAAGTTTGATGCGGCCACTATCGCCGACGCACGCATGGCGGTCATCTAAGACCGCCCGGACGAATTGCACGTCCCACTAAATCCCGGCCTGTCTCGGAAAATCCCGGTCTCGGCGCGTTCCGGGGCTTGCGCCATAATACCGAGACTGGGTGGCTGGGGGACTAGGATTCGAACCTAGACAGGCAGAGTCAGAGTCTGCAGTCCTACCGTTAGACGATCCCCCAACGGGCGCCTCGTTTAGACCAGGTTTGCCCCTCTTTACAAGGACATACGTCCGCCCGCCCGGCCGTGCTAGCGTTCCCGCGGCAAATCAGCGGAGACGGCGTTGGAACGAAGCGCAGGCGGGCGCAAGAAGCACGGGCGAAGGGGCCCTAAGCGCCCGGCGCTGATCGCGGCGCTCGATCTCGGCACCAACAATTGCCGCCTGTTGATCGCCCGGCCGGACGGGCAGGGCCATCTGCGGGTGGTGGATTCCTTTTCGCGCATTGTGCGGCTGGGCGAAGGCGTGGCGCAGTCGGGCGTGCTCGGCGAGGCGGCGATGGATCGCACCGTGGCGGCGCTGGGGATCTGCGCCCAGCGCATCCGCAAGCTGCGTGTCAGCCGGGTGCGCGCGGTGGCGACCGAGGCCTGTCGGCGCGCCGCGAACGTCCGTGACTTGATCGACCGTGTGGCGGCGGAGACGGGCATCCACATCGAGGTGGTCGACGCGGCGGAGGAGGCGCGCCTGGCCGCCGTCGGCTGCGCGCCCTTGATCGGCGAGGACTATGACGGCGCGCTGGTGTTCGACATCGGCGGCGGCTCGACCGAAGCGATCTGGCTCGGCAGGGCGAGCGAGGTGACGCTGAAGCATTTCGCCTCGGTGCCGCTCGGCGTGATGTCGCTGGACGAAGCCGGCGGCGAAAGCTCCTTCGCCGCCATGCGCGAGACCATGCTGGCGCGCTTTACGTCGGTGCGCCGCGAGATGGACAAGAAAGCCCCGTTTGATCCCGCGCGCCATCATCTCTTGGGTACCTCGGGCACGGTGACGACGCTGGCCGGGGTGGCGATGGGGCTGCCGCGCTATGTGCGCGCACGGGTGGACGCGACCTGGCATGATTGCGCCGATATTCTCAAGGTGGTGGAGATGCTGAAAGTGCTCGACCGCGCCGGGCGCGCCAAGCTCGGCTGCGTCGGCGAGGACCGCGCCGATCTGATCGTGGCGGGCTGCGCCATCTTCAGTGCGATCCACGCGGTGTGGCCGTGCGCGCGGCTGCGCGTTGCCGACCGCGGCTTGCGCGAGGGCATCCTGCGCGATTTGGCGGCGGAGACGAAACCATGAAGCCGACGGGTTCTGGGCGCGGCGAGCGGCGCGTGCGAGTAAGCAGCACGGGCGGGCGCACGGTGTCGTCCAAACGCTGGCTGGAGCGCCAGCTCAACGACCCCTATGTCGCGGCGGCGAAGGCGAAGGGTTATCGCTCGCGCGCCGCCTTCAAGCTCACGGAGCTGGACGCGCGGTTCCATCTATTGAAGCGCGGCGGGCGCGTGCTCGATCTGGGGGCGGCGCCGGGCGGCTGGAGTCAGATCGCGGTGGAGCGCATCGGCGAAACGGGCCGCGTCGTCGCCGCCGACATTCTGGAGATGGAGCCGATACCCGGCGTCGAATTCCTGCAATGCGATCTGCTCGACGCCGGCGCGCCCGAAGCGCTGAAGCGCGCGCTGGGCGGGGAGGCCGACATCGTACTCTCCGACATGGCTTCGCCGACCACCGGCCATCGCGAGACCGATCACATCCGCACGCTGGCGCTGTTCGAGGCGGCGCTCGATCTGGCCGAGGAAGTGCTGAGGCCAGGGGGCGCGTTCGTCGGCAAGGTGTTCCAAGGGGGCGCCGCCAACGCGCTACTGACGCGCGTGAAGAAGCGTTTTTCCGAGGTCAAGCACGTCAAGCCGCCCGCCTCGCGCAAGGAGTCAGTGGAACTCTACCTCGTGGCGACGGGGTTCAAAGGGTAAAACCGAATGTCATCCCCGGCGAGCCGTGCCTTCGCGCGGCGAGGGAAGGGAACCCAGGAAAGTCGATCAACTCCAACAGCGGATCGCATGGACACCATAGCTTTGTCGTATTTGGACGTCTTCGTTTCGCCTATTCCCCGTCCATTGATATTGTGTCGAACAGATCGCGCGAAACGCTATCCAGCAGCTCTTTGTCGCTTCCAATCATCTCCACATAGACAATTAGTAGCAACCTCTTCGTTAGCACCATCTTGGTTTTGGTCCAGAAGTCCGATTCTCTGTTTCCTTCGAAAGTAGCTGCGTACACCCCGTCCTGAAGCTCAGTATATTCGGAGCGGCTGATCGTTGTCTGCGGACCACTAACCTGCACTTCCGTTTGCACGCGGATGGCGACAAAACTCTCGAATTCACCTCTGTTGATTCCGAGGTCTGGCCCCAGTACAGAGTTCACCGTTGTGATTGTTGCCTGGAAGGTATCGTCAGGGTTTCTAAAAACAGTTGGCCCACCATCATCTATGGCAATTCTCTTCCAGCTTGACGGAAACATCATGAGCCCGCCGCTGAAGACAAATTTCTGACGATCCTCAATGCTGCAGAACATCCGACCCCATGGTTTGATGCGCACCAAATATTGTTCCACAAAAGTAACCGCGGTTGGACGTTACCATGCTTTTCTGACGCGGGTGAAGAAACGCTTTTCCGAGGTCAAGCACGTTAAGCCGCCCGCCTCGCGTAAGGAGTCGGTGGAGCTCTACCTCGTGGCGACGGGGTTCCGCAGTTAGGGACGCCGTCCCTGCAATGCGCCCGCCAGCGGCTCTTTACTTTGCCGGCGATTGGGCCGCCGCAAGCTGCTGCTGGTTTAGACGATCCGTTGCGGCCTTTTCTTCCGGTGTCGAGTCTTGCGGTCCGCTTTGGCCGCGGTAGATGCCGCGATGATGGTGTTGCTTGTCCCGTTCAACCGATGGCGCGGTGGCCGGCGTCTGCCCGCCCGTCGTGTTCGAGTCGGTAGCCTGCGGCGCCGCCTGATCCGTCGCCGGGGCGGCGGTGTCGGTTTGCGCTTGCGCGCCGAACATCAAGACGCTGGCGACCGCCAGTCCGGCGATACCGGAAAGCAGAGAAGATTTCATAGTCATGGTTTGGCTCCTGTGGTGACGATGCGGCGGTTCAAGCAGAGTGTCATCGCTCAATTCGGCAAGGTAGGGTCGGAATATACCCAGCCCGGCCGCCCAAAAGTCGTCTTGAGTAGTTTCCGAGGATGCCGCTGCCGCTTGGCCGCCGGTAAAGCTGTTCGGCTTAACCAAGTAAATTCAACGCAGGAGTATTCCTCATGTTACGTTGGGCCGTCATCTTTCTGGTCGTCGCTCTTGTCGCGGGCCTTCTAGGCTTTACCGGAATCGCCGGGGCGTCCTTCGCCATCGCCAAGATTTTGTTCTTCGTGTTCCTGGTGATCTTCGCCGTGCTGTTGATCGGCGGACTCTCGGCCACACGCGGGGCGTAAAGCGGATATCCCTGACAGCAGGCAAGCGCCGTCCAATCCGCGCCTGCCAACTGCATTTCTGACGGGAGCGTTTCGGCTCCCGTCAGGATGATCGTCTTACTGCTGCGGCTGGCCGTTGTTCTGCGGCGCGCTGCCCGTCGAGGGCTGCGCGTCCATGGGCTGCGCGCCCGGATTCGCCGGCTGGGTATCCGTGGGCTGAGCCCCTGGAGTTGTCGGCCCCGTGGTCTGGCGCATCGAAGCGGCGGCTTCAATTTGCGTTAGAGATTGCTGGGCTTGCTGAAGCTGCTGTTCGTTGAGCTGATCCGTCGCGGCCTTCTCCTCGGGCGTCGAATATTGCGGTCCGCTGACACCTCTCAGGGAGTGGTGTCTGACATGATGCGCCGCCGGTGCGTCGGACGTCTGCGGCGACGCCTGCATGGTTTCGGTCGTCGTGGAATCGCTCTGCGCCATCGCCGGGGTTACGATCGCCAGGATCGCAATACTGCAAAGCAGTGAGTGTCTGGTCTTCATGAAATCTCTCCTTCTGACTCCAGAGTCGGTTGCCCATATCGTGGCAACCTTCGCCACCCCTGCCTTCTGCTACGGTCTGATTATGGAAAGCCGGCGCACGGCCGTGTGCGACAAAAGCGGGGCAAAATTGGCCCACGCGCAATTATCTTGCGAAGGATATTACGGCCCCGGTGCGAAAGCGTACATCCCAATCACGGTGCCGACGAAGCCGCCGGCCGTCTTGGTCGAAAGGATCGTGCCGTCGGCATCCTTCAAGAGTGTGATCCAGCTTCCGGGCGCGGTTGCGTAAGAGAAATCATAAGCCGCACCACGCGCTTCGATCTTGAGCTCGACCGGCCCGTTCGCGTCGATCGGCGCCGAAGCCACGACGCCGCCGTTTTCGGGATCGCCGGGGCCGGCGCGTCTCGTCACGGCCACGACGAGCTTGCCATTCTGGCGCATCAGACCGAGGAAGGTGAAGTAATTGCTGTTCTGGAACGCAACCAGCCCGGCGCGCTCGCCCTCGATCTGCGGCGTGAATTCAAGTTCGGCCGAAGCCGAGGCGAAGGCGTGCTGCTGCCGCCATCCGACGAACGAGGGCTGGCCCCGGCTGCCGATGCTGTCGGCGCGCGCGCGGATATCGAGCGACAACCCGCTCAGCGTGTACCAGCGTTCGCGCGGCGTGCGGACGAACAGCCATTGCGGCCCGAGCGCGGCGCCGTGGAAATTCTCGCGCAGGGTAAAATTACCGTGCGTGGGAATAGCGGGCGCCGCATCTTGCGGTAGCGCCGGGCGCTTGGCGGCATACGGCACCGGCCGGCCCTTCGGAAGGATCACGGGCCAGCCGCGGCGCCAGTGCACCGGCAGGAGAAAGGTCTCGCGCCCGGTATTGTAGAAATCGCCGGCATAGGGCCGCGTTCCCAGGAACACGGCGTACCATTGGCCCTTCTGGGTCTCGACCAGATCGGCATGGCCGGTGGAGGTCACCGGGAAGGGCCGCGTGGGGGCGAGCGTGCGCTGGGTCAGGATCGGATTGTCCTTGTACGGAACGTATGGTCCCCACACCTTCTTCGACCGGAAGATCACTTCCGAATGCTGCTCGGCGGTGCCGCCTTCGGCGCACATCAGGTAGTACCAGCCCTTGGTCCGGAAGAGATGCGGCCCTTCGATCCAGATCGGTTTCTTCCTGATGTCGGTGCCGCCGTTCACGATGACCCGGCGCGGACCGACCATCTTCTTCGCGGCGGCGTCGAACTCCTGCATCCAGATGGCGCGGTGTCCGGTGTAGAGCGGCGTGCCCTGCGGGGGCCCGTTGTTGACGATATAGGCCTTGCCGTCGCGGTCGAAGAACAGCGACGGATCGATGCCCTCGAAGCCGAGTTCCACGGGGTCCGACCACGGCCCCGCCGGGTTGGTCGCGGTGATCATGAAATTCTCGCGATTGTCCGGGACGCAATCGACGCAGGTGTTGATGATGGCGAACGTGCCGTTGTGGTAGCTGATCGTCGGCGCGAACAGTGCGCGGGACATCTCCAGATCCTTGTAGTCAAGCTGCGTCGGCCGGTCGATCGCGTTGCCGATCTGGGTCCAATTGACGAGATCGCGGCTGTGGAAGATGGGAAGCCCCGGAAACCAGGCGAAGCTCGAATTAACGAGGTAATAGTCGGCGCCCACGCGCACGAGGCTGGGATCGGGATAGAAGCCGGCGAGGATCGGATTGAGATACTCGTCTTTGCGCGCTTTCAGCGTGTCGTAGACCGGATCGTGGCCGTCATAGGCGAACCAATCGAAATGAGCGACGGCCGGCTTGACGACGGCGGGCGGCGGCGGTGCCGGGGGCGCTGGTGGCGTGGTGCACGCGGCAAGCAGCACGGCGCACAGTGCCAGTGTCGATAGGCGCATGGTTTGCTTCTTCATCGGTCGCTCGCGGTCAAAACTAACTTTTTCCAATGCAACGGCCACCTCCGTCGACTCATCGGTGCGAGTCTTCATGGCACAACCGTCTTACCTGACTTTCCTTATGTGTGCATGGACTGAGACTACCTCGCACAAATAAATCTGTTGCGATCTCTTAAACTGGTTGGATGAAGTTCCCACTTCTCTGCGATGATGCCTGCGGTACGCAAAGAAATCGGTCCGGACGAGGACGCTCCGTCGGGGGCAGTCACTTTTGAAAGACAATGATCGTACCGAAAGCGGTGTCTAAGGGACTAAAACGAAGCGCCTGAAGAAAAGCCGAGGGCCAGGGAGGGATTCCCCGGCGAATCTGGAAAACAACCTCAGGCCGTTCTGCAAGGTTTTTCAGTCGCTTGGCGCAAACGCGGTGGTCGCGGCACCGCTTTGCGGCACATCCTTGCGAATCTTTGGACTCACTGATAAAGCCTCGGCGCTCTAACGGGTCCAGCCGGGAGCGCCAGCCATGAACATTCGCGAAGCCCTTACCTTCGACGATGTGCTCCTGGTGCCCGCTGCCTCCGAGGTCCTGCCCGGCCAGGTCGACACCCGCACCCGCCTCACCAAATCCGTCGAACTCGGCATTCCTCTGATCTCCTCCGCCATGGATACGGTCACCGAAGCCCCGCTTGCCATCGCCATGGCGCAGTCGGGCGGCATCGGCGTGATCCACCGCAACCTGACCGTCGAGGAGCAGGCCGAGCATGTGCGCCGCGTCAAGCGCTACGAGAGCGGCATGGTGGTCAACCCGCTGACCATCGGGCCCGAGGCCACGCTGGCCGACGCGCTGGCTCTGATGGAGCATCACAACATCTCGGGCGTTCCGGTGGTGGTGGGCGCCACCAAGGGCGCGGCAGGAAAGCTGGTCGGCATCCTCACCCATCGCGACGTGCGCTTCGCCACCGATCCGCGGCTCAAGGTGGCCGAGCTGATGACCAAGGAGAACCTCGTCACTGTGCGCGAAGGCGTCGGCATGGACGAGGCCAAGAAGCTGCTGCACGCACGGCGTATCGAGAAGCTTCTGGTGGTGGATGAAGATTACCGCTGCGTCGGCCTCGTCACCGTCAAGGACATCGAGAAGGCGCAGAAATATCCCAACGCGTGCAAGGACGAGCGCGGCAGGCTACGCGTCGCCGCCGCGGTCAACACCGGGGCCGACGGCGTCAAGCGCGCGCTCGCCTTGATCGAGGCGGAATGCGACGTGGTGGTGGTCGATACCGCCCACGGCCATTCGCGCGGCGTGCTCGACACGGTCGCCGCGATCAAGCGCGAGAGCAATTACACGCAGGTGCTTGCGGGCAATGTCGCCACCGCCGACGGCGCCAAGGCGCTGATCGACGCGGGCGCGGATGCGGTCAAGGTCGGCATCGGCCCGGGCTCGATCTGCACCACGCGCATCGTGGCGGGCGTCGGCGTGCCGCAACTGACCGCGATCGTCGATGCGGTCGAGGCGGCGATGAAGCAAGGCATCCCGGTGGTCGCCGATGGCGGCATCAAATATTCGGGCGATCTGGCCAAGGCGATCGCCGCGGGCGCCGACGTCGCGATGATCGGTTCGCTGTTCGCCGGCACGGAAGAAAGCCCGGGCGACGTGTTCCTCTATCAGGGCCGTTCCTACAAGGGGTATCGCGGCATGGGCTCGCTCGGCGCCATGGCGCGCGGCAGTGCGGATCGCTATTTCCAGGCGGAAGTGAAGGACACGCTGAAGCTGGTGCCCGAAGGCGTCGAGGGCCAGGTGCCTTATAAGGGGCCGGTGGCGGGCGTGATCCATCAGATCGTCGGCGGGCTGCGCGCGGCAATGGGTTACACCGGCTGCAAGACCATCGCCGATTTCCACAAGAACGCGAAGTTCGTGCGCATCACTGGCGCGGGCATGGCCGAAAGCCATGTCCATGGCGTGCTGGTGACGCGCGAGAGTCCGAACTATCCGGGAGTGTCGCAATAATTGACGCCGTCCGCGCGCCTTCAAGCCGTCATCGACATCCTCGAGGGTCTTGAGGCGACCGCGCAACCCGCCGACCGTTTCCTGCGCGACTGGTTCCGGGCGAGACGTTATGCGGGCTCGAAGGACCGCGCCGCGATTGCCGAGCGCACTTACGACATCCTGCGCCATCGTTCGTCCTTCGCCTGGCGGATGGGAAGCGATGCGCGCGCATTGGTGATCGCTTCGCTGCTCCACCAAAGGTTTTCGCCCGACGCGATCGCCGCCCTGTTCAACGGCGACGGTTATGGCGCTGCGCCGCTCAGCGACGCCGAGCGAAATTCCATCGCTTCGCCTCCCGGCGATCCGCCGCTGCACGTGAAGGGCGAGTTTCCTGAGTTTCTCGCAGCGGAATTGGGCCGCGCATTCGGCGACGGCGTGTTGGACGAAATGATCGCGATGCAGGCCCGCGCGCCGGTCGATCTGCGCGTCAACACGCTAAAGTCCTCGCGCGATGCGGTTGCCGAAACGCTGCACGCCGACGGCTTCGCCGTCGAGGCGACGCCCTATTCACCGCACGGCCTCAGGCTTGCACCCGGCGAAGGCTCGGCGAAGCTCTCGACATCCAAGCTGTTCCTCGACGGCGCGTTCGAGTTCCAGGACGAGGCCGCGCAGATCGCTGCGCTGCTCTGCGGAGCGAAGCCGGGGATGCGCGTGCTCGATCTGGCGGCGGGCGCGGGCGGCAAATCGCTGGCCTTGGCGGCGGCGATGGAAAACCGCGGCGAGATCGCCGCGCATGACGTCGATCCCGCCCGGCTCAGGCCGCTGGCCGCGCGGGCGGAGCGCGCCGGCGCGACGATTATCAAGAATCTCCCTCTCCACCGCTTCAGCGGGGGAGAGGGCAGGGGTGAGGGGGCGTCGGCATCGAGTGCGCTTTCAACACCCCCTCACCCTAACCCTCTCCCCCACGTTCGTGTGGGAGAGGGGATTGGTTCGTTCGACGTCGTGCTGGTCGATTCGCCGTGCAGCGGCACCGGCACCTGGCGGCGGCAGCCCGAATTGCGCTGGCGCATCACGCAAGAGCGCCTCAACGCCTTAACCGCCTTGCAGGACGAGTTGCTGGAGCAAGGTGCGGGGCTGACCAAGCAAGGCGGGCGGCTGGTCTATACGACCTGTTCGCTGCTGCCGTGCGAGAACGAGGATCGGGTGGAGGCTTTCCTCGCCCGGCACGGCGAATTCGCGGTCGTCCCGGCGGCGCAGGTCTGGCGCGAGGAAACCGGCGCGCCCCCGCCGCTCAGCATGGAGCGGTTTTTCAGGGCAACGCCGCTCAGCTTCGGCACCGACGGTTTCTTCACAGCTCTATTGCAACGCACTCGCTAGACAAGCATGGCTCCCAACCTCTAAATCCAAGCATGACAGCTCCCGTTCTCATCATCGACTTCGGCTCCCAGGTGACCCAGCTGATCGCGCGGCGCGTGCGCGAGGCGGGCGTCTATTGCGAGATCGTGCCCTTCAACAAAGCCGAGGCCGCGCTGAAGGCAGGAAAGCCGCGCGCCATCATCCTGTCGGGTGGGCCGATGAGCGTTACCGAGTCCCACACCCCGCGCGCCCCCCAAAGCGTGTTCGAGGCGGGCGTTCCGGTGCTCGGCATCTGTTACGGCGAAATGACGATGTGCGAGCAGCTTGGCGGCAAGGTCGAGGGCGGCCATGCGCGCGAATTCGGCCGCGCCGACATCAACATCGTCAAGCCGTCGCCGCTGTTCGCCGGATTGGCCGACCGCGAGCCGGTGTGGATGAGCCACGGCGACAAGATCACCTCGATCCCGCCGCGGTTCGACATCATCGCGACGTCCGAGAATTCGCCCTTCGCCGCCATCGCCGACGAAACGCGCCGCTTCTATGGCGTGCAATTTCATCCCGAGGTGGTGCACACCCCGCACGGCGCGGCGCTGTTGAAGAATTTCGTCACAGGAATTGCGGGTATCCCCGCGGACTGGAACATGCACGCCTTCAAGGCGCACGCCATCGCGCGCATCCGCGAGCAGGTGGGCAAGGGCCGGGTAATTTGCGGGCTGTCGGGCGGCGTGGATTCCTCGGTTGCGGCGGTCCTGATCCACGAGGCGATCGGCGACCAGCTCACCTGCATCTATGTCGACACCGGCTTGATGCGCGCGGGCGAGACCGAACAAGTGATCTCGCTGTTCCGCGGGCATTACAACATTCCGCTGCTGCATGCCGATGCGGCCGACCTGTTTATCACCAGCCTCGCGGACGTCATCGACCCAGAGAAGAAGCGCAAGATCATCGGGGCGACCTTCATCGACGTGTTCGATTACGAAGCGGCGAAGGCGGGCGGCGCGGAATTCCTCGCCCAGGGCACGCTCTACCCCGACGTGATCGAGAGCGTCTCGGCGACCGGCGGGCCGTCGGCCACCATCAAGTCGCATCACAATGTCGGCGGGCTGCCGGCGCACATGAAGATGAAGCTGGTCGAGCCGCTGCGCGAACTCTTCAAGGACGAAGTGCGTGCGCTCGGCCGCGAGCTCGGCCTGCCCGAGGCCTTCGTCGGGCGCCATCCCTTCCCCGGGCCGGGCCTTGCGATCCGCATTCCCGGCGCCGTGACGCGCGACAAGCTCGACATTCTGAGGAAGGCCGACACCATCTATCTCGACGAAATCCGCAAGGCGGGCCTCTACGACGAGATCTGGCAGGCCTTCGCGGTACTGTTGCCGGTCAAGACGGTGGGCGTGATGGGCGACGACCGCACCTATGATTTCGTCTGCGCGCTGCGCGCGGTGACCTCGTCCGACGGGATGACGGCGGATTCCTATCCCTTCGAGCACGCCTTCCTCGCCCGCGTTGCCACGCGCATCGTCAACGAGGTCAAGGGCATCAACCGCGTGGTCTATGACGTGACCAGCAAACCGCCGGGGACCATAGAGTGGGAGTGAGGCACAAACATGGACCTAAGCAAGCCCACCGAAAAATACTGGCATTGCAGGGTGGTTACCAGCGGCAAACAAGGAGAGGCCATCGCCAATGACCTTTCTTTCAACGAATTGACGAAGTCCATCGTTGAGCCATGGAAGAGGGGTAGAGTATTTTCGATCTCGGGCTTAGTAATTCGTTCTCCCGACACAGTGTCGAAGATTCGCATCGTTTGGACTCCGCATCCGAAGCAAGTTTATGCTGATCAGCATAATGCTCAAATGCGTGCCAGTGGCATTGCTGATATGGCCACTGACAGACGCATACTTGTTTTTTCCGAAGGTGAAGACCTAACAAATGAGCTTCTGTTCCTGGGTGAATCTCTAGCGCCCCCTAAGCCAGATGCAGGCTTGGTGGAGACGGTGTGTCGACGTCTTCCTCAGGCGGCGCGCATATTGGCCAATCGATCACGTAAGGGCAAAGAACGATATGACATAGCGGACGAGTACGACGTTCAGGATTTGCTTCATGCGATATTGCGTGCGTACTTGAAGTACTCGGTTCAGGAGGACTCTCTGCCGAAAATTGCAGGAGCGAAGTCGAGTCGGACTGATATATCTATCGAGGAACTGGGTGTCCTTATCGAAATCAAGTACGCTCGTGGTCCTGGGGATCAGAAGAGGTTATTCGAGGAGTACTCTCAAGATTTGGTCCTTTACGCTGGCTGGCCCCATCTGAAGACACTACTTTTCCTTATCTACAATTCTGCGGATTTGAAAGATGCCGAAGCGTTTGAAAAGCTCTCCGGCGAGCACGATGTTAATGGTCGACACTTCAACGTGAGGATTATTTTGGCTTAATGGTACGTGGCGCAGCGAGTGAATATTTTATCGGGAAAGCAGCTTTTGGACATGTCCATCACCATCTACGGCATCAAGAACTGCGACACGATGAAGAAGGCGTTCGCCTGGCTCGATAACCACCGCGTCGCCTACGACTTCCACGACTACAAGAAGGCGGGCGTCACCAAGGCACAGCTCACGGAATGGTGCCGCGCGGCGGGCTGGGAGACGGTGCTCAACCGCGCCGGCCCAACCTTCCGCAAGCTGCCCGACGCCGACAAGGAGAATCTCACCCAGGCGAAAGCCGTCGCGCTCATGCTCCGCAATCCCTCGATGATCAAGCGGCCAATCCTGGAGAAGGGCGCCGCGCTCGAAATCGGCTTCAAGCCGGAACGCTACGCCGCGCTGTTCGGCGCCTAACTCGCCTCGCGCATCGTCAACGAAGCGAACGGCGCGCGCATCCGCAAATTCGCGCTCTATCGCCGCTCCAGGATTCCTCGTCCTTCGAAGATCGCAGGCATCGCCCTGTCGATCCGCGCGGTCCGCGTCGCAGACTGCTTCGCGCCGGTGAAGTGGAACAGGTATCCCCTTTGCCGGCCCGGCGTCAGCGCCTCGAACGCGCGCTTGAACCGCGGATTGTTGCGGAACTTTTCCTTCAACTCCTTGGGCACGGCAAACACGCGCGGTTTCGTCTTGACCTTCAGTCCGGCCTTCGCGGCCGCCACCGCCTCGCGCACATAGGCCTTGATGGTCGTTGCGTTCGCCGCAATCTCCTTGGCGCCGGTGAATTTCATCACCCGCAGTGCCTGAACGCTCCCGAGCTGCACCAGAAGCTTCTTCGGGTCCTTCAGCAGCGCGCCCTGAAAGAAGCCCAACGCGCAATATTCCTTGAAGCCCTGAATGATGACGACGTTTCTTCCATCCATCGTGTAGCAGGGCTTTCCCCACTTGCGCTCTTCGCTTAGGTCGAACCCGGACAAGAGCCTTTGCAGCGCGGCAATCTCGGCCCGCCACCGCTCGCGATACGCCATTTCCATGCTGCACCTCCGTCGTTGCAGGTTGCCATGAGGCCGATAGGTCGTCGATATGTTGGCGTTTGTCGCCGCGGTCTTGGCGCTGTCGGCAATGCGCGGCCCCACGCAACCAAAGACGACGCAGAGGTGATCGCGGCGGTCAACGGGGCGCGCGCCGGGCCGGTGCTAAACGGTTGACCGCAGGGGGAATTCGGGCGCCCGGGTCGGGCTGCGTTTATTCGCCGCGCGGGGGGTCATCGGCCGCCGGCCGGGCAGGGCGCCGATGAGCAAATCCGCGCGCCGGGAGCGACTTAACGATATAAATATTTCACCGACGGCCCCCGGTGCGGAGCGCGAATTTTGCTCTATACTCAACCGTACGGATTGCCTGCCGACGGGGGTCGGGCCCGGGCGGCGATCTTCAATACTCGAAGGCCAAAGAAGAAGGGGGAGTGCAATGATTTCGAATGTAACTCGGCTGCGCGACGAACTGCGGACGTTCATGGTCGCGGAAGACGGACTGGTGACGGTGGAATGGGTCGCCCTTGCTGGCGCGATCATCATCGGCGCCATCGCTGTCGGCTGGCTCGTGATGCGCAGTCTTTCTGCTCCGGCGAATTCCGTCGGAACGACCATCACGTCGAGCCAAAGCACGAAGTACTAATCCGGCTAGTTCGCCGCACGACGGCCGACCGCGCTGCGCTCCACGGGCGCGGCGTCGGTGGCTGACGTCTTCAGCCGTGCGGTCGACTGGCGAATAACCAGTTCGTGCTGCTGCGGCCGGGAGTGCGCTTCGCGCGAGGTTGGCGGGTTGATCAGGAAATCGGCGGCCAGGTAGCCCATCAGTTCCATCTTCTGACGGCAGGTTGTCAGCTCGGGCCACACCGTGCGGGCGAGCGGCGCGTCGTCGAATCCGGCGAGCGAGAGTTCTTCCGGAATCTTGATCCCCATCCGCTGTGCCGTGGCGAGCACCGCCACCGCCATTTCGTCGTTGCAGGCGAAGATCGCCGTGGGCGGGGGCACAACCGCCAACAGTTTCTCGCCGGCGATCAGCCCGGAACTATATTCGAAGTTGCCGTCGGCACAGAGTTCCTCGAGGACGGGCAGGCCCGCGTCCTCCATCGCCTTGCGGAAGCCGGCGAACCGCGCATTGGCGTCGCCGTGATCGGCCGGACCCTTGACGAAGCCGATGCGCTTATGGCCGAGCCCGATCAGATAGTTGGTCATGTCGACGGCGGCTTGCAGGTTGTCGTGGCAGATATCGTAGGTGTCGCCGTCCTCGGTGTGCGGCGCGATCCGCACGACCGGCACGCCTTCGCGGGCCAGCAGCCCCTTCACGTCCAGCATGTCGCACATCGGCTCGGTTAGGATCACGCCGAGCATGGGCGTGCGCTCGAGCAACGTGTGTACCTGTTCGGGAATATCGGGATCCTTGAGATCGAAGGCCTTGATGACCAACTCGCAGCGCGCTTTGCGGCAGCGCGTCATGATCCCCATTTGGAGCATGCCGAAATAGCCGGAACCGACCATCGGGATGTCGCAAAAGAATCCGACCAAATGTGATGCGTCGCGGCTGGCCATACTGCTTCCTCGTGCCGTCCGTTGGGTCGGGCGGTCAGGCGAAACACTAGCGGCGAGCCGTTATCAAATCGTTTACCTCCATGGTTACAGTCACTTGACCGGCCGTTTTTTAGGCAGCGGGGCGCCTTTTCTGCCCCCGCGCCAGCGGGGGAAGTGGCGAGACGCGCAGCGGCGAGCCGAAGGGGGCGGCGCGGCGGTCCGCTCCTGAACGCTTTCGGTTCAGAACTGAACGCTGTACTTGCCGCCTTTGTTGTCTTCGCCCTCGCCGAACCCGGTCGGCGGGTTTCCAACCTTGACGTGCAGTTTCAGGTTCAAGACCGTGCCCTTGTTTCCCACCAGCACGGCAGTGCCTTGCGCGACGTCGCTGGTCGAGACCGACTGGCTGTCGTCGTCGGAAAGATCGAAGATGCTGGAGTTCGTATTCTGGACGGTGTGGGTCTCCAAGATCGCCGTATAGGTTCCCTGGAAAAGCTCGCCGGTTATGGGATTGCGGGCCGTCATCTTTCCCGAACCGGAGGTGAACTCATACTGCATCGGGAATGTCGTGCCGTCCGAGAGTGCGATAATCCGACCGGGCAGCATCGCACCCGGCTGGTACTGACCTTCCGTGGCGCAGCCTGCCAGCAGCAACGCCACTAGAACTGTTACAATCTTCATCTGAGCCCTCGTTGGTCCAAGAGACGCGCGACCCTACGCCGTTGCGGTGTGCGGGTATGCTTTCCAGCGGCCGCTGACGGGGTGGCGCAGCGACGCGCGACATATTTGCCGCTGCGCAACTTGACCGAGTACAGTCGGGCGCAAAGCAAGGGGCATGAACGATGGCGCGAACCGAACTATGGATGGATAAGCCCGAGACCCACGATTACGCGGCCGCGAAGGACTTTCTGTCTCTGCTGCTGGAGGCCAAGCAGTCTGCCGCGCTGATCGAGCGGTTGCGCCGCGCTCCGCTTGTCCGGCGCATGGCGAAAGATATTCTGCGGGCCGGCCGTCTCCCGCTTCTTCCCAGGGACGATCCCCACGTCGCGCGCGAACTGAAGAAAGCGCGCAAAGGCAAGCGCCTCTCTCCGGTGCTTCTGGTGCGCGGCGAGCTTTCTCGCGGCATACCGCTGACGATCGCGGACGGCTACCATCGCATCTGCGCGAGTTGGTATATCGACGAGGACGCCGTCATTCCCTGCCGAATGGCCTCGAGTTCGTAACGCCGCCCGACGCGAATTTTCTGCCCCCGCGCGAGCGGAGGAAGTGGCGCCAATCCGCCGCACCGGCCCTGTCGTGTGGCTCGCCCTCCTTAAGAGGGAGTTAACGCGGATTATGTAGCGTTGGGCAGGCCGCGCTGTGGACAAAACGCGTGGCCACTGCCGCGGAGAACGAACGTGAAGCCGCTGCCGTCGAATACAATCATTGATTGGATTGGGCTGGACGCGGTTGAGTCCGAATTCCTGCGGTCTGGCGCGGCCTACTGGAACAGATTGCGGGGCGAGCGCCCATGGCCCTCGCGCGACGAACTGAACATTCGGGACATGACCCACTTCGCTTCCTACATGTCCCTCGTGCAAGTGATTGACAATGGTGCCGACTTCCGCCACCGGATCGTCGGCGACGCCATGGTCTGCGCCTTCTCAGTACCGATCCAGAACCGCCGCTTCAGCGAAATCGCCGTCGACGCCCCAAAGCTGATTCAGAATTCTTTTTTGATATTTCGCAAAGTTCTCGAAACGCGTGCGCCCGTCGCTGTGCACCAGAATATCGGCCACGACGTTCAGGAAGCCGTGTACATGCGCGGGGAGCGCGTTTTGTTACCGCTCGGTCGTACCAACGATCTCATCGATCACATCTTGGCATTCGGCTATAATGAGACGTGCGTTATTTCCCCTCCTGCGTCGGTGCTGTGATTGAAACCGGCGGCTTGATCCGTTGATCACAAGAAATTCGGTTGGCGGATACCGATGGCTCGCGCGAACCCAACGCGTTCGTTCGGACGTTCAAAATAGCAAGTAGCGCATTGGGCAAGTACCTAGATGGGACGGTGGCTATGCAGTAGTCTCCTGGTCCCAAGGATGCCAAGCCACTGATTGGCAATCCTATTCTTGCCATTTCAACGTACATTGGGGATTGCATGAAGGACGCCGCACCAAGCGACCCGCGCGGAGCCGCCGACGTAAAGCAGCCCGAACGGCCAAAGCTGTTCGAAATCATGGGGCCCGGACTGATTACCGGTGCGTCCGACGACGATCCGAGCGGCATCGCGACGTATTCCCAGGCCGGAGCGCAGTTCGGCGTCAACATGGGGTGGACCCTCTTGCTGACATTTCCGCTGATGTGCGCCATTCAGCAGATCAGCGCGCAAATCGGGCGCGTGACAGGCTACGGGCTTGGCGGCAACGTACGCCGACATTATCCGTCCTGGGCGCTCTATTTCCTGGTAGGGCTCTTGGTGACCGCCAACACGATCAATCTAGGAGCCGATCTCGGCGCTATGGGCGCGGCCCTCAAACTGTTGGTCGGCGGTCCTAGCCTTCTGTATGTGGCGCTTTTTGGAATTGTCTCGGTCCTGCTTGAAGTCTTCGTTCGCTACTCGCGATACGTCTCGCTTCTGAAGTGGTTAAGTCTCTCGCTCTTTGCCTACGTCGCAACGCTCTTCGCCGTGAAGCTCGATTGGTTCGATATCGGCTACCATCTTGTTGTGCCGCAGATTTCGTGGACTAGCGCCTATTTGACCGTCGTCGTCGCGGTATTCGGAACGACGATCAGCCCGTATTTGTTTTTCTGGCAGGCCGAAGAGGAGGTCGAGGACGAAAAGGAAGATCCGCGAGCCAAGCCGTTGAAACGGGCGCCGAAGCAGGGGCGCTTCGAACTGACGCGCATCCGTCTGGATACCTGGATTGGAATGGCGTTCTCGAACCTGATCGCGCTGTGCATCGTTCTGACCACCGCAGCGACCCTCCACACGCATGGCATTACGAATATCCAGACATCGTCTCAAGCGGCCGAGGCGCTGCGTCCCATCGCCGGCGAATTCGCGTTCGCGATCTTCGCGCTCGGCATCATCGGCACCGGCATGCTCGCGCTGCCCGTGCTTTCCGGTTCCAGCGCCTATGCTTTGGGAGAAGCCTTGCATTGGCCGGTCGGATTGGCGCGACGGCCGCTTCAGGCAAAGGCGTTCTACGGAACGATTGCGGCGGCGACCCTTATCGGCGGGGCCTTGAATTTCACGCCCATCGATCCCGTCAAGGCGCTGTTCTGGAGCGCAGTCATCAACGGCGTCGTCGCCGTGCCTGTCATGGTCATGACGATGCGCATGGCGACGAGCGGCAAGATCATGGGAAAGTTCCGCGTGCGCGGCCTATTGCGCGCGCTCGGCTGGTTGGCGACCGTGACCATGGCGATTGCCTCTATCGGCATGTTTGCCACTTGGGGTGCCTGATCACCCCGCAGTGGTGTTCAAGTCGGGCCTACAGTGCCATCCGGCCGCGCGCGTATCCGCTTAAGGCGCATCCCAACATCAGGTCGAATGGCCGGAAATGGCGCTAAGGAGACTTTTGACGCCGAGACCGAATGACGGCTTATGGATGTAAAGCGGTCCTTCGGATTTGTTGCGCGATAAGATTTGGGAAACCGCAAGACCAGGATTCCACCTGCACGATCCCATCGCGAACACGGCCAATCTTGGTCAGATCGCCGGCTTCGCTGACGGGGCCGCCCGCCTAAGCGGCGTTGCTGCAATGGGTGCTTGCGAGGCTCTGCGGCATGGCCCTTTGCCGCCGCGCTTCGGGGAAATGGCGAGCAGAGGGGGCGATCCCATGCGCTGTTAACCATCCCCTGAGGTGCCATAGCTATGAGTAGTTTCCGCGTCTTGCTCTCGCCACCATCGTTACTCCAAAATTAATTCAAACAGATTCTACCGCGTTGGGTCCATGACTTGGTTCGTTCAATATAAGCAGTTGGGTGCGGACCAACTCGTGCGGGTAAGAACGCCGGAGCAGGCTATCGAAACAGCCTGTCATCTGCTCGACGACGGTTGTGAGGTTTATGGGATCGGCACGGGGCCGCTCACCGATTCAATCGGGAAAGAACAGATCGCTCGCATCTACGACATGTGGGTCAGGGCATCCTTATAATCCAAGCGGTGTGAACTTTCTGCCCCCGCGTTAGCGAGGGAAGTGGCGAGCGCGCCGCGTGAGTTTTCTGCCCCCGCGCCAGCGGGGGAAGTGGCGAGCGCGATAGCGCGAGCCGAAGGGGGCGATCCGTGAGCGTCAGCGCCGCTCTATGTTGCCGCGTTCCGACTCCGCTATAATGACCGCCTGAACGCGGACACTTTTGGGGAAGCCATGCGAGGAGTTTAGCACCATTATTTGGGCAATTCTGCTGCAAGATCGTCGAGTGCGTTAGCCAAATCAGTTATGGGCCGTGGCCCAGCTAAATTTCGCGATTCCGGTTCCACAAAGATGGTGGCATAGCGAAGGTCTTGCACCAGCGGCTTGTTTAGTCTGCGAAGTAGCGCATTTCTGAGTGCCAGCCCTCGCGCCTTATAGTTTTTTTGGAATTTTTCGTTTTGTTTCTCGAGTTTGCCAATGACGCTCATATATTCTTCAGCGTTTTTTGGCGGCATTAACGGAAGTTCAAGTCTCCGAAGTTCTTTCGTGTAGATTGTCGTCTGTAGCTTGAGCTTCTCATTCGACAATTTTGATAGGGTGGGGTCAATTTCAGGCGGAATTACTTCCGCCGCCTTTCTAATTTTGGCAATATCCTCGGCGGACAACGGAGTCCTACTCACAATTGGCTTTGAGTACTGAGACCCCGTTCCTTCGTCGTGTATTCCTATTCCCTGCCCGTATCCGCTCACAATTGGATCGATGAATGTGGCTCCTCTAGAGCCAGTGCCAGTGTAGATGCCGGTTGGTGTTGGCGCTGCCGTAGATGGTGATTGCGGTCGCGACTTGTTGTTTGTTGTCTGGATGCCAAAATGACCTGTCTGGCCCTTTGCGGAAACACCCGAGAGTGGCGCAAACGTGTATTTATGCGACGGCTTGGGGATCAATACCGGCACGTCACTGGAAAGCGACCAGAACCATCGAATGCTAAGAACAAGGCAGAGCGCAGAAACTGTAATTGCGGCCACGGCCGCTATTTTTCGCCACGGCATCGAAGATATATCTCCCGAAACGGCAACGTAGATCGCCAACGTGAACAGGAAAAGAAATAGAGCCGTTGTGACCCAAAAAATGCTCAATAAAGAACCGCGAGACAGACCCGGAATGAGCTGGGGAATTAGAGCCACTGGAATGCCCCCGAAAAGACACGCCAGAGATAATAAAATGGGAAAGAGCAATTCTGGCCGCACGTTATCCACCCCTCTGAGGCGACGACTCCGCCTCCCCACCGGGATGATATTCCAGAATCCGTCGCATCTGCCGCCATCCTATGACGAGGACTATAGTCACTGTCAGGTCGGGCACACTGTTGCTGCAATGCAATAGAAATAATTCCTGTCGCACCACTTGAAATCCTATTTTCAGCCCCCAAATAGCCTTGTTATGAGTAAGGACGACCCCCAGGCCCCCGCCAAGGCGGGCGGCCAACAGAGTTTTGCGGACCGTGACAAAGACGCTGTCGCGATGTCCGACGATGAGCTGCGCCACCACGGGGCGGCGCGGCTGGCGGAGCATCTCGACATCACCACGGAATTGGTCGAGCGCTGCAACCACTTGGCGGGAATGCGCGAGGGCGACCGGGTCTCCCCGATCTATGCCGCCGCGCGGCTGATGCAGGCCGACGCCCAGATCGCCAAGGCGCTCGGCTACGTCACCCAAGCGGAAATCCGGCGCAGAACGATTGTCGAGCACATTCAATTGCCTGTCGCCAAAACGGCCGATTTGAATTGCAGTTTGGATGATCGGATGGAGGCGGAGCTTTGCAGCACGATGCTGCGCTACATGAAGCTGCTCGCCAGCGAAACCCTCGAACCCTCCTTGCGCGAGGCAGAAGCCGAAGCGACGCATGAAGAAAAGACGCCTCCTCCCGCGCCCGATCCCGGCGAAGCGTAAGCGCGGCGCGCCGCCGGGCAACCGCAACGCCTTCAAGCACGGCAAATTCACGCGCGAGATTTACGCGCTGCGCCGGGACGTGCGCGCTCATATCTTGGGCGGCCGCGCGCTGATTGCGGAATTGGAGGCCGGCCGCGTAGCCTGTAGCGCCAAAGCGTTCAGGCGCATTTGTGCGTTGCGCACCACCAGCGGGAGTAAAGCCGATGCTGTACGGTCTGATCGGACTTGCCATAGCCTGGGGGGCGCTGAACCTCTATTGGGTCATCCGCTATCGCGAATACCGCAAATTCCTCGCAGGCGCGTTCTTCGTCAGCTGGGGAATTCAGCTCTACCTTTATTTCATGAACGTCTCGGTGCCGCTGGCGGGAACGAGCTTCGTGGTCACGCCGCAAATCAGCCTCTGGCGGTCCTTTATCCATCTCGTCTTCTTCCTGCTGTGCACCTATTACGGCTTTTTCCACAAGCCGAAAGCGCTGGCCGGGCAGCGATAGCCGAGCGCGGCGAGGGTCCTGGAAAAACAGGAAAAATCTGTGCGCGATTAAACTGTGCATCGATTCAGGATTACACTTGCGGTGTCGCGTCCGCGCCGATTGATTCGCTCTCCACTTTCGGCCGCCAGGACAAGACCAACAAGCGCCATGGAACAGGAAGCCTACCGCCACGTCCCCTACGATATCGAAGTCGAGCAGGCCCTGCTCGGCGCGATCCTGGTGGACAATCGCGCGCTGGAAGCCGTGTCGACGCTGGTCCGTGCCGAGCATTTCTACGACCCGCTGCACCAGCGCCTGTTCGAGGCGATGTCCGCCTCGTTCGAGCGCGGCGGCATGGTGCTGACGCCCTTGACGCTGCACGCCGCGATGAAGGCCGATCCGGGACTGCAGGAACTGGGCGGCCACGCTTATCTCGCGGGACTCGCCGCTGCCGCGCCCGCGATGCCCAATGTGCGCGATCTCGCCCGCATCCTGCACGAGGCCGCGGTGCGCCGCTCGCTGATCCGCATCGGCGAGGACATCGTCAATACGGCTTACGAAGCGCCGCACGAGAAAGGGCCGCAGGTCCAGATCGAGGAGGCGGAAAAGGCGCTCTATCGCGTCAGCGAGACCTCCAAATATGGTGACGGGCCGCTCGACTTCGCCGAAAGCCTGCGTCGCGCGGTGGAGTCCGCCGAGCGCGCCCAGGCCCGCGGCGGCAAGATTTCCGGCGTGCCCTCGGGCTTCGCCGACATCGACTCCCTTCTCGGCGGCTTGCAGCCCTCCGATCTTCTCATCATCGCGGGACGGCCGGGCATGGGGAAAACCGCGCTCGGCACCAACATGGCGTTCCATGCCGCGCGCGCCTGGCAACAGGACCTCGAAGCGGGCGAGGGCGACCCGCGCGGCGCGCCGGTTCTGTTCTTCTCGCTCGAAATGGCGGCGCAGCAACTCTCCGCCCGTATTCTTTCCGAGCAGACAGAGATCGAGATGTGGAAAATCCGAAACGGCCGCTTCTCGGAAAGCGAGTGGGAAAAGTTCATCCTCACCATGCAGGATCTTTCCACCCTGCCGCTCTATATCGACGACACCGGCGGCATCTCCATCGCCCAGATCGCGGCGCGGGCGCGGCGCATGAAGCGCGAGAAGAAGATTGGCATGATCATCGTCGATTATCTGCAGCTGGTGGAGCCGACGCGGCGCCAGGACAATCGCGTGCAGGAAATCACCGAAGTGACCAAAGGTCTCAAGGCCCTTGCAAAGGAACTGAACGTCCCCATCTTGGCCTTGTCGCAGCTGTCGCGCGGCGTGGATTCGCGCGACGACAAGCGCCCGGTGCTGTCGGACCTGCGCGAATCCGGCTCGATCGAGCAGGACGCCGACGTGGTGATGTTCGTCTATCGCGAGGAATATTACCTGAAAACGCGCGAGCCCGATCCAAGCACGCCGGAACATGCCAAGTGGATGGAAAAACTGGACAAGGCGACCAACCGGGCCGAAGTGCTGGTGGAAAAGCACCGCCACGGCCCGACCAACAAGATCGATCTGTTCTTCGACGACCGCTTCACGCGCTTCAGCAGTCTGGTGAAGGACGCAAACGGCTAGTGGCATTAGATCGAGCGTGCGGTCAAGTGCTTGTTCTCGACGCGCACCAAAGCACCCCGGCGGCTGGCGAGGCGAGCGATCTGCTCCGGCAACAGGCGCAGTTCGTAGTAGGCGCGCACCAGTTCGCGCCCGACATAAGAAAAGCTCATCTTGTTTGCGACGATGCGCGACGCGGCGATGTCCGTCGTTCCGCCGAACGAACGCGATTGTCGCGCGATGGCTGGCAGCAGTTGGTAAGGCCGCAGCCGGTCGGTCAGCGGCGACGTGTTCGGGTTGAACAGCATGTGATCGACGGGGAGCGTCCAGGCCGGCAACGCGGAGAGCAAGATCATCGCGGCGTTGCGGCTGATGATATAAGCGCCGGCGCCGGTGTGGCGCGAATGGAGTTCGCCGATCGAACGATCGGCGCTGACCTTGATGGTCTCGCCGACGAGAACGCGCTGTCCGGCCGGACCGAAATGTTCGAGCTTCAGCAGGTCCACGAAGGACGGAATCCAGTCGGGCCGGAGCAGCAGATCGGCAGCCGAGCGGTCCAGGACGACGTCATCCTCGAGAATTGCGCCCAGTCGCTCGCCGCTCGCAAGGAACGCCCGCCAGGCCTGAATGTGGCTCAGCGTGCAGCACTTGTCGCCTCTTGGGATGGTCCCGAGCGGTCCGTTGCTCGCGAAATGGGCGTCCAGCAATCTGGTATTTGCGCTGACAGCGTCGATTGCTCGGATGCGAAGGAATGGCAGTCCGAAGGCGTCCAACTGTTTCGTCATGGCGCGCAAACGGTCCGGGCGCCGATCCAGGTTGATCACGTAAAGACGCATGCTTTCGCCCCCGCAAATGGCGGACGGCGCTCCGAACAATGCGAGTATGGTCGAGTTTCGCCGCTAGAATTCCTCTAAAAGATCGCGGAGCTTCCGCTGGTGACAAAAAGAGACAAATTTGTTGGCGCGGCGGCCCCGGTTTGCGCCGTAAACTTCTTTCGGTGCCGTCGCTTGGTTTTTTCGGCCGATTCCTCAGGGGAGATGCGATGGCAAGGCGCGTGCTGGACTTCCCCGTTCTTAAGGCCCTCAACACAAACCGGATCAGCATCGCGTCGCTGGCCGATTTCGTGCGTGGTCGCGCGGCGCCGGTCGCGGCGGTCGCATCCGGCGCCTTTCCCTATTGTCTGGATTTCCTGCGGGCGCGGGCGCTCTATGTGCCGGATATCGAGGCGCGCGCGGTCCAGGGCGCGCCGTTCTACTATCTGCATCTGCGCCGCAAGGCTCGCTCGCTCGTTTCGGTGCCGATCGAATTCGGGACGTTGTCGACAGCGCAGGAGATGAGGCCGGTCTTCCTCTTTTCGCCCGGCCGCTGTGGCTCGACGCTGCTCAGCCGCATCCTGTTCGAAGCCGGCGTCGTGAGCGTCTCGGAGCCGGACTTCTATACCCAGATGAGCTCCGTGTTCTGGTCGAACGCAGCCAATCCGTTGCGCGCGCGCTTTCACAAGGCCATGTGGAACATGACCGGCGATCTGGTGGCGGCCTTGGGCGCGCGCCATGCACCAGTCATCAAGCTTCGGGCCGAATGCTGCCGTGCGCCCGAGTTGTTTCTGCAACCTTCCACCGGTCGCCAGCGCACGCTTGTCATGTTCCGCTCGTTCGAGTCTTGGGCTCGATCGACGGGGCGCGCCTTTCGGGCACATCCCGGCAAGGCGGTCCGCAAGTACATGCGCTCGCTCGAGTGTTATGCATTCCTCGCCAAGCACAGCGATTGTCACGTCGTGCGCTATGAGGCTCTTCATCGCGATCCAGCCTCCGAGTGCGCGGCGCTAGGCCGCTTTCTGGGAACGAGTATTCCGCCCGATGCGGTCGCCCGCGCCACCGCGCGCGACTCCCAGGAAGACACGCCGCTGGAACGCGATGTGCGGCCCGTAAAGCCCGGATGGGAAACGCGACTGGCCGCCACCTTGCACCTTTGGCATTCACCGCGTTTTACCGCTGCGCGCGGCAGGTTGGGCGTCCCGAATGTTTGGTCGGGGGACCGCGAAAAATCATTACGAACAATGCTATAGTCGAAACTTGCCCGCGGATGGCATAAACTGGCCGCCGCGCCCGGCTCCCATGGTGAATAGGCACATCGGTGGCAGACACGTCTTTTGTTGATGAGTCGGCCACTCCGTTGGCTGAGTTCCTGACGCGCCTCAAGACGGACGCGGAGACGCGCCGACTCGCGAAGCGCCGCGCGATGGCCGCCGCCGCAGTCGCCCTTTTGCATGTGGCTTTCGTTTTCGTGCTGATCTACTCCGAGTGGCTTCCCGGCTTGCATGCGAGGCGGCCGGCGGAGGCTCCTCTGTTGTGGCTCCTTCTCCCGCAGACTCCCGGCGTGCCGAAGCTCGAGCCCAAGCATACGACGCAGAAGGAATCGACCCACGAAACGACGACAATCTACACGCTGCCCGTCCTGCGGCTGCCGCCGCCGCCGCCGTCCAATGCCATAACGGACCCGGCGCTGGCGCTCGGTCAGGCTTTGGCATGTGGCGCGAATAGCTATGAATACCTGACGCCGTTGGCGCGGGCGAACTGCAAGCGGCAGCCTTGGAACTTCACCTATAACCAATATGGCGACATCGTTCTGAACACCCGTTTCCAGCGTCCGCCGCCCGAGCCCAAGCCCAGCAATGCCGACATCATGGCGCGCCAGCGTATCGAAGGCCCCAGCTGCCCGGAAAATGTCGATCCCAACGCACCATGTCTGGATAGGATTCTTCACGGCGGTGGGCGCCAATGAGCAGTACGCCGCAGCGGACAGGCTTTGACGTGGGGCGGGCGGGGTTGCATTGTTCGACTCCTATGGACCGGGCGGACGAACCCAAGATCGCGGACTTCGAAGCGGCGCGCCTGACGGTGCGCCTGGGCGCCATCGCGGCCAATTTCAAGACGGCCCAAAGGCTTGCCGGAACCGCCATGGCCGCCGCCGTGGTGAAGGCCGACGCTTACGGAACGGGCGTGGCGCAAGTCGTTCCCGCCTTGGTTCAGGCCGGTTGCGATACCTTCTTCGTTGCCCGGCTGGAGGAAGGTCTCGCGCTGCGCCCGCTGGTGCCCGAGGCGCGGATTTTCGTCCTCGACGGCGCGCAGCCCGATGCGGTACCGGCGCTCATCAGCCACCGCTTGACGCCGGTGCTGAATTCGACCGCCGAGATCGCGGGCTGGTCGGCGGCGGCGCGCGCCACCCGCACGCGGCTCGATGCGGCGATCCATATCGATACCGGCATGAACCGCCTCGGTCTTCCAAGCAGCGAACTGGCCAGCCTCGCCGGCGAGCACGTCAAACGGCTGGAAGGCCTTCGCCTTGTCCTGCTGATGAGCCATCTGGCTTGCTCGGACGAGGCCGACGCCAAGATGAACCGCCTCCAGCTCGACCGTTTCAAGACAGCGCTCGCGATGCTGCCGCCGGCCCCGGCGAGCCTGGCATCGAGCGGCGGGCTGATGCTGGGACGGGATTATCTGTTCGACATGGTGCGCCCCGGCGTCGCCCTTTACGGCGGCAATCCGCAGCCGGGCAAGCCCAATCCCTTCCTGGTCGCCGCCAGGCTGACCGCGCGCATCCTCCAGCTTCATCGCGCCGACAAGGGCGAGACGGTCGGCTACGGCGCCACGTTCAAGACGAAGCGGCCTTCGCTTTTGGCCGTTGCAGGCGTGGGCTATGCCGACGGGCTGCTTCGCGCACTGTCGAGCACTGGAGCCTGCGCGGTCGCGGGCGTTCGCGCGCCTATCGCCGGGCGCGTCTCCATGGACCTCATCACGCTCGACGTCACCGACGTGCCGGGCACGCTCGCCACCGGCATGGAGGTGGAGTTCTTCGGCGACACGATTTCGCTCGAAGAGATCGCCCAGGCCGCGAATACCATTTCCTATGAAATCCTCACCTCTCTTTCGCATCGCGCCACGCGCGTCTATGAGGCCGCGCCATGAATGTCTTTGCGCCTATCGGACGCGCCGTACTCGCTTATCTGGCCCACATCGGACGCCTGGCAGTCTTTACGCTCGACTCCGTGACCGCCTGCTTCCGCCCGCCGATCTATTGGAACCTGATCGTGCAGCAGATGATGCGCATCGGCTATTTCTCCCTGCCGGTGGTGGGCTTGACTGCCTTCTTCACCGGCGGCGCGCTCGCCTTGCAGATCTATATCGGCGCCAGTCGCTATGGCGCGGAGGCGTTCGTGCCGGTGGTGGTGCTGGTCGGCATCACGCGCGAATTGGGACCGGTGATCGCCGGGCTGATGGTGGCGGGCCGCGTGGCCGCGGCGATCGCCGCCGAACTCGGCACCATGCGCGTGACCGAACAGATCGATGCGCTGACCACGCTTGCCACCAACCCGATCAAATATCTCGTGGTGCCGCGCCTGGTGGCGGCGGTCATTTCGATGCCGATCCTGGTCGCCGTCGCTGATTCCATCGGTGTGTTCGGCGGCTATGTCGCTTCGACGCAGAGCCTTGGCTTCACCGGCGCGATCTACCTCAAGAACACCATCGACAACGTCACCTATCACGATGTCTCCTCCGGCCTGATCAAGGCAGCGGTGTTCGGCTTCATCATCGCATTGATGGGCGCGTATAACGGTTTCCATTCCAAGGGCGGCGCGCAAGGCGTCGGCGCGGCCACGACCAACGCGGTGGTTTCGGCGTCGATCCTGATCCTCGCCGCCAACTTCCTGCTCACCAACCTGTTGTTCACGGACTGATCGTCATGGCGCGCATCAGCAGCACGGCGAAGGTGGAATTGAGAGGCGTCAAGAAGCGCTTCGGGTCGAAGGTTGTGCTCGACGGCGTCGATCTGACGATTCAGCCCGGCAGTTCGCTGGTGGTGATCGGCGGCTCGGGCACCGGCAAGTCGGTGATGATCAAATGCGTGCTGGGCATTTTGCGGCCCGACGCCGGCCAGATCTTCGTCGACGGCACGGACGTCACGCGCCTGCGCGGCGGCGCGCGCGACACGGTGCTGCGCAAGTTCGGCATGACCTTTCAGGGCGCGGCTTTGTTCGACAGTTTGCCGGTCTGGGAAAACGTCGCCTTCGGGCTGATCCAAGGCCGCGGCATGGGCCGCCGCAAGGCGCGCGACATCGCCATGGAAAAGCTCGCCAAGGTCGGCCTCGGCGCCGAAGTCGGCAAGCTCTGGCCCGCCGAACTGTCGGGCGGCATGCAGAAGCGCGTCGGGCTGGCGCGCGCCATCGCCGCCGATCCCGAGATCATCTTCTTCGACGAGCCGACCACAGGCCTCGATCCGATCATGGCCGACGTCATCAACAATCTGATCGTCGATACGGTGAAGGGCACCGGCACGACGACGCTGTCGATCACCCACGACCTGGTCAGCGCGCGCAAGATTTCCGACCGCATCGCCATGCTTTACGCCGGCAAGATCATCTGGGAAGGCCCGACCGCCGAGATCGACTCGAGCGGCAATCCCTATGTCGACCAGTTCATCCATGGCCGCGAGGAAGGCCCGATCCACATGGAAGTGCGGGGCTGAGGCGGTACCGACCCTCCCCTTGAGGGAGGGTCGAAATTTGCGCCAGCAAATTTCGGGGAGGGGTCTGTCGCGGAGATTACGGCTCGACCCCTCCCCGAAAAATCTCCGCGTTGCTTCGATTTTTCGACCCTCCCTCAAGGGGAGGGCGGGGACCGGAGACGAACGCTCGTCCGCACCGCAAAGCGTTACCGCCGCGATCAACTCCCGGCCGTGGCGGATGTGTTCGCGAATGTCGGCATAGAGGGCGCGGCGCTCGCGCGTGAACTTGCCGTGCTTGAAGGCATTGCGGTTACCAAACGGCGCGCCGGACTTGCCTCGCGCTTTGCGCGGCGGGCGCAATCGAGGGGGCACCAAAATCCGCTTCCTCATATGGCGCACGCGATGGCTTCGTCTTCCAGCCGTTCCTGTTCGCGCTGGTCCGCCTCCAAGAGGGCATTCAGGCGGCGTTCAACTTCGGCATATGCGACGTCGTTCTCCTCTGCAGAAAGAAAACGTGAATTCAATCTCGCGTTTTTCGGCGCAGGCGGTTGAACCGTCTCGACAATCATCCGGCGGCGGCTTTCCACCAAGGCTACATGAGCGAGCGCCCGGGCGACCTGGGCGTTCGCGTTCATCAACCGGGCGGCCGCGTAGACGGGACCGAGCCGGTCGCCGCGCGCGACATTAGACATCGCTTCGCAGCGGGCGAGCATGGCTCCGCCTCTCGCCAAAAAGCCCGCCAGCTCCTCGACGGCTGATTGGCGGTGGACTTCGTCCTGCGACGGCGGCGCAGGCGTGTTTTCGCTGCCGCCTTGGCCCGCGGCGTGGGCATGGACGATGCTCATTCTATGGAATTTAGGAACAAAATCAGGATTTCAAGGGGTGATACAGGAAATTTTTCACAACACAGTAAACGCGTGGCCGTCGCCGATCGCCAAAGAGCCACACCGACGGGTCAGCGGTGCGGGCCTATGCTGGCATCGGATGGGGGAGGAATACATGAGACGCTTGGCAATTCTGTTGGTCCTTTGCTTTGCGGCATTGGCTCCCGCGCGGGCGCAGCTTTTCGACGACAATTTCGCCGAGCACTGGATGACATACTACTATGTAAACAAGGACGTGAGCCACGTCGGCGCCTTTGTGCACTGGATCGCGGGTTCCGATTTTGGAAAGAACTCCAATTTCTCTCCGCCGGCGACCGGCTTCCTCGCAGTGGTGTTCGCGGACAATCCTGACCTCGTTCGCGGCTGGGTCTCGAACGTGGCACCGAACCCGGATGCAAAGGTCGTAATCGAGCACGCGTTATGGATGTCGGGTCATGCCAACCTGATTACAGATGTGTTCCACGACTCGCCGGACTACGCGACGCGCACGGTCCCCACGTTCATGAGCTTGCCGCTCGACACGCCGGGATCGTGGGACGTGATGTGGGCCGCCTTCTCCGCTACCGGCAACACGGCTTATCCGGAACGCCTGATTGATCTGCTCGACGACAGTGTCACGTTCACCGGGAACGACAAACTCGATGCAGTCTATCACAAAACCGTCGCTTGGTCGTTGTCCAGCAACATGAGCCAGCACGAACTTATCCTGCGCATGGTTCGCCGGGAGGCCGAACGACGGACGGGCCCGGTGCAACAGAAGCTTAAGGAGATGTTGGCCAAGGTCGAAGCCGAACGTGTTGCAATGCCGGACTGCGACGGCGATTTCTGCGCGATGCTGACGCTCGTCACCGAAGAAAACCTGAAGGAACTCGACAAACCCTACGATCAGGGTCCGGTCCTGAACGAACTGCACGAGGCTAAGACCGGCGACCATGTCGCAGTGACAATAATCTTTGCCGGTATGGGCTTGGGCGACGATCTCTCCGCCGACGTGACCTATGACCTTAAGACAATCCGGCCCGACGGAACAATTTACGACGGCGCTGAGCACAAGGACCTTGTGGCATTAAAGAGTAAGATACCTCAACGCTTCGCTGTATTCGATAACAGGCCGATGTTGCTCATGATCCGCTTCGAACCGCAGGACCCACGGGGTACCTACCGGATAGAGGCCCTGGTCAAGGACAATATCGGCGGCAAAAAGGTGAAACTCGTCAAGGAAATTACCCTCAAAGACTAGCGCAAAACCTACAACGCCAGCACTTGGTCCATCCTGCCTGTAGCTCGAACGGCAGGTTCGACGCTTGACCGCTATGCTATGATCGAATCATGGCCCTATCAGAGACCTTCGCTTTTCCTTTCACCCTCCCCTTGAGGGAGGGTCGAAAAACGCGCCAGCGCTTTTCGGGGAGGGGTGCGCGCGATAGCGCGCTCGCCACGTTCGTGGACCCCCCACCGAAATCCGCTTCGCGAATTTCGGCTCCCCCTCAAGGGGGGAGCGAAGGGGAAGGAGAGCGCCGTGGCTAAATCCCCCACCTTTGTCTGCCAGGCCTGCGGCGCCGTCCATTCCAAATGGTCCGGCAAGTGCGATGCCTGCGGCGCCTGGAACAGCTTGACCGAGGAAGGCGCGCCCGCGCCGATCGGCAGCGGCGCGCAGAGGCGCGTCAAGGGCCGCCCCATCGCGCTCGAAGATTTGAAAACGCAGGACGAAGAAGCGCCGCGCCGTCCCACCGGCATCGGCGAGTTCGACCGGGTATGCGGCGGCGGGCTGGTGCCGGGTTCGGCGATCCTGGTCGGCGGCGATCCGGGCGTCGGCAAATCGACGCTGATCCTTCAGGCGCTCGCCGCCTTCGCCAAGGCCGGCGGCAGCGCGGTCTATATCTCCGGCGAAGAGGCGATGGCGCAGGTGCGCCTGCGCGCCGGACGCATGGAGCTTTCCGATGCGCCGGTCGCGCTCGGCTCGGCCACCTGCATCGAGGATATCCTCACCACGCTGGAAAAGGGCAAGACGCCCGGCGTCGTCGCCATCGATTCCATCCAGACCATCTGGACCAGCGCGCTGGAAGCGGCGCCCGGCACCATCGCCCAAGTGCGCACCGCCTCGTTCGATCTGGTGCGCTACGCCAAGGCATCGGGCGCGGCGGTGATCCTGGTCGGCCATGTCACCAAGGACGGCCAGATCGCCGGACCCAAGGCGGTCGAACACCTCGTTGACGCGGTGCTCTATTTCGAGGGTGAGCGCGGCCATCAGTTCCGCATCCTGCGCGCGGTGAAGAACCGCTTCGGCCCGACCGACGAGATCGGCGTCTTCGAGATGACCGGGCGCGGGCTGATGGAAGTCGCTAATCCGTCCGCGCTGTTCCTCGGCGACCGCGCCAGCCAATCGCCGGGAACGGCGGTGTTCGCCGGTATCGAAGGCACGCGCCCGCTGCTGGTGGAAATTCAGGCGCTGGTGGCCGAGGCCGGTTACGGCACGCCGCGCCGCGCCGTGGTCGGCTGGGATACCGGCAGGCTCGCGATGATTCTCGCCGTGCTCGACGCGCGCGGCGGGCTCGGCCTCAGCGCGCACGACGTCTATCTGAATGTGGCGGGCGGATTGAAGGTCGGCGAGCCGGCGGCCGACCTCGCCGCGGCGGCGGCGCTGATTTCGTCGTTCGGCGGCACACCCTTGCCGCGCGACACGGTTTTTTTCGGCGAGCTCAGCCTTTCGGGCGACGTGCGCCCGGCGCCGCAGGCCGAACAGCGCTTGAAAGAGGCGGCAAAACTCGGCTTTTCAACCGCCATTGTACCGCCGGGTACGCACGCAACCGGAATTACGCTGCGCCCTGTCAAGGATGTCGGAGAGTTGGTGGCATTGGTCGGCCGCCCCGAGCGCGCGCCGCGAAGAAGTGCTAGAATCGAATCATGAACGTGGCGTTCCAGTTCGTCGATGTGGTGGTGGTGCTGGTCATCATCGCGTCCACCGTCTATGCGACCTATCGCGGC
>Ga0265340_10000116_pt1 | contig 39008 bp, 33 predicted proteins | sample 4CB225metaG_FD_202082 | JGI IMG/M metagenome (GOLD analysis project Ga0265340, IMG submission 202082) | Rhizosphere microbial communities from Carex aquatilis grown in University of Washington, Seatle, WA, United States - 4-CB2-25 metaG | ecosystem: Host-associated > Plants > Roots >...
GCTGCAAAAAAAGCTCAAGAATTAGGAGTAAAAGTTGTAGTAATGGGAGGAGCGGATTTGGTAAATGTTGATAATTACCTCGAAGGAAGACCGTTCAGAGGAACGGTGATTGAGTAATTTTCAATTTCCAGTTTTCAATTTCTCCCAAAGGGATCCAATCGGATAAATTAAAAATTGGGAATTACATGTATTTAAAATCTCTTTCTCTTCAAAACTTCAGAAGCTACAATAAATCAAATTTCTCTTTTGATCCATATCGTACTATCATTGTTGGCCCTAATGCCACGGGGAAAACCAATCTTGTTGAAGCAATAAGCTTTTTATCCACAGGGAAGAGTTTTCGTACAAGTAAAGAAAAACAGGTTATTGCATTTGGCGAAACGATTTCACGAGTAAAAGGAGAGTTTACTTCGGATAGTGAAAAAGAAGAAATTGAGATTGTTATCGTTGAAAGCTCAACGGGTATGCTCCAAAAACGGTATCTTATTAATGGCGTTTCAAAACGGCGCTCAAGTCTTTCTGGCCAACTCCCAACAGTTCTTTTTACGCCACTTGATCTTGTTATTGTATCTGGACAGCCAGGGGATAAAAGAAGATTTCTTGATGATGTCTTGGAGCAGACAGATCAAGAGTATGCTTCTGCAGTGGTAACCTATGCGAAAGCCCTCCGTCAACGGAATGCTCTTCTGGAATTTGTGCAAAACAGCGGCAAACGTGATGAAGAACGATTTGCCTATTGGGATAATTTACTTATTTTCAATGGAAATATTATTACGCAAAAACGTGAAGCATTTATCGCATATCTTAATCAGCAGACTAAGAAGTTATTTTCTTTCATGCTTTTTTACGATAAAAGTTTGATGTCACGTGAGAGGCTTTTGCAATACAAAGACGCAGAAGTCGGTGCAGGAATGACGTTGGTTGGACCGCAGCGTGATGATGTTATTATCCAATCATGGCATCCTGTTTCAAAAGAGCTTGAAGATGTGAGATATTTTTGTTCAAGAGGGCAGCAACGGCTTGTTACATTAGAATTAAAAAAAATGCAGATTGAATACCTTAAAGAACAGTTAGACGTCCAGCCTCTTCTTGTTTTGGATGATATTTTTTCTGAATTAGATAGTGAACATATCAAACTTGTCTTGGGGATGACACATGATTTTCAGACAATAATCACAACGACGCATAAGGAGTTTGTAGGTGATATTGGAGAGAAAAGTACTGTGATAGAATTAGGAAGATAACTAGATTAAAGAAATAGGATTAAGGATTAAAGAATTCTTTAATCTTCAATCATTAATCTTTAATCTTCATTTTATGCTGCAATTTAACATTGACGATTTGAAAAAACTTTATATCCCACCTTCCGGTTCTCATAAAGGGCAAAACGGCAAATTGATGATTATTGGAGGCTCGCAGTTATTTCATGCTGCTTCATTATGGGCATTGACTATTGCAAGTAAGGTTGTGGATATGGTGTTTTATTCGTCTGTTGTTGAAAATAATCAGATTGTCCACGATCTAAAAAAAGAATTTCGTAACGGCATTATCGTAGCGCGGACTGAAATTGAAAATTATATTGAAGAAGCTGATGCAATATTGATTGGTCCGGGAATGGTAAGGACTGAGTTAGGGAATAGGGAACAGGGAATAGGGAACAGTTTGAAGGAAATAGATAAGTTGGAAGATGAAGGGCTACAGAGTTATTATTTGACGAAATATTTGCTTGAAAAGTATCCCAAGAAAAAATGGGTGATTGATGCGGGAGCTCTTCAGATGATGGAACCTGAGTGGCTACTGCAACTGAATGGTAATGTGATTATTACACCTCATCCAGTGGAGTTTGGAAGAGTAAGATTAAAGATTAAGGATTTACGATTAAAGAAGGAAATGGAGAATGAGGGATTAGAAAAGCAAGTGGAGTTATTTTCGAAAGAATTTAATTGTGTTGTTTTATTAAAAGGCGAGCATGATACTATTTGTGGACCCTTCGGTGAAATTCGATGTTATCGAATTTCAGGTGGTAATGCTGGTATGACAAAAGGTGGTACAGGTGATGTCCTTGCAGGATTGGTTGCAGCATTAGCCTGTAATAATGATATGTTTTTAGCAGCAACGGCAGGGTCTTATTTTAATAAGAAAGCGGGAGAAGCATTATTTAAGAAAGTTGGATATTATTTCAATGCATCGGATTTAGCTTCCGAAATACCTATAGCAATGAGAGAACTACTGGGATAATTTGCCTTTTTTCGGGAAATATACGATAATAATTAAGGTCCTCAAGCGCCTACCTATGTACCAACCAAAATACAATATTAACAATACGATTCTTAGAAATATCGGTGTCGTTGAAGCAGCCAGAGAAGTCATTGATCATGCACCACTTTTGCCATATTACGAAAAAGAATTTCAGAAAGATGCAATGGTGAGAAGTGTACATCATGGGACACATATTGAGGGAAATGAATTGAATCTTGATCAGGCAGAAAAAGTGATTGAGGGTCAAGAGATCATTGCTCGTCAACGAGATATTCAGGAAGTAATCAATTATCGAAAAGTGATGGAGTTTATTGAAGTAGGAAGTCAGAAGGGAGAAGTGAGAATTGACGAAGAGTTTATTAAGAAACTTCACCGGATGACGGTTGAGAAAATTCTTGTTCCGGAAAAATGTGGAGAATTTAGGGCAACGCAAGTAGTTATTAAGAATAGTTTAACCGGAGAAGTGACATTTAGACCACCAGCAGCCATTGCTGTACCAGTACAGATACAAGAATTTGTTGATTTCATTAATACGACAAATTCTGATGACATCCATCCTGTTCTCAAAAGCGGTGCTGTGCATTATGAGTTGGTGCGGATTCATCCATTTGTTGATGGCAACGGTCGTGTTTCTCGTGCGCTTTCAACGTTCATTCTTTTTCAGGAAGGTTATGATATTAGAAAGTTTTTTTCGCTTGAGGAATATTTTGATAATGATGCTGCAGAGTATTATCGGGCATTACAAAGTGTTGGGAAAAATGACGGAGATTTGACAGAGTGGCTGGTATATTTTACGCAGGGGCTTGCAATTGAGTTGTCAAAAATAAAAGATAAGATTGAGAAAATTTCTGTTGATGTAAAAATAAAAGAACGGCAGGGTGGTGCGCCTATTTTGCTTTCTGATAGACAGTTGAAAATTATTGAATATATTCAAAAAACTGGTTATTTGCAAAACAGCGGCTTTAAACAACTTTTCCCGATGGTTTCTGAGGATACTGTTTTGAATGAGTTGAAATATTTATTAAAAAATGGATTAATTAAAAAGGTCGGCAGTACGAAAGCTGCGAGATATGTGAGGGTATAATTTTCAATTTCCAATTTTGCAATTTTCAATCAAGTCACAGTGAATCAATTTTCAATTTGAAACATTGTAACAGTGAAAATTCATTGTAAATTGAGAATTAAAAATTGAAAATTGTTATGACATTTGCAACACTTGCTACATATTTTGAAAAACTTGAGAATATCTCCTCGCGTTTGGAGCTTATTCAGATTCTTTCTGATTTGTTTAAAGCCAGTAATACTCCTGAGGAAATTTCTAAGATTTGCTATCTCGTACAGGGGAGGATTGCGCCTTTTTATGAGCCAATTGAGATCGGAATGGCCGATAGAATGGTAAGTTCATCTATTGGATTAGCGTATCAGAAGGACAAGGAAAAGGTTTGGGAGCAATACCAAACAGTAGGAGATATGGGCGATGTTGCTTCTCAATTAAATTCCATGCGTAACTCTCAAGAGAATCTTTCAGTAAAAGATGTTTTTATTCGTTTAACTGCAATTGCTCATACATCAGGAGAAGGATCGGTTGAAAAAAAAATCGGTGCTTTGTCAGAACTTTTGAGATCTGTTGATGCCTTATCTGCAAGGTTTCTCGTCCGGATTCCTCTTGGTAAATTGCGACTTGGTATAGGCGACCCAACGATTCTTGACGCATTATTAACGGCAAAAGTCGGTGAGAAGACGCAGCGTAAAATATTGGAAGGTGCCTATAATCGTACATCAGATCTTGGGTATATTGCCAAACATTTTTGGGTGGGTGGTCTAACCTCAGTTGAGAAATTGTCAGTTACTGTCGGTCGGCCGATTCGATCCGAACTTTGTGAGCGGCTGCCTAATCCAACAAAAGTCATTGAAAAAATGGTGGAAGTTGACGCGCAGTATAAATACGATGGGTTCCGAGTTCAAATCCACAAAGACGGCAACAATGTCCGCATTTTTTCCCGCAACCTTGAAGAAACCACGCATATGTTTCCGGAGCTTATTGAAGCGACAATTAAACAAGTAAAAGCAAGAACGGCAATTCTTGATGGTGAAGCAATTGCGTATCATCCAGCATCTGAAGAATTTCTTCCGTTTCAAGAAACGACAAAAAGGCGACGTAAGCACAACATTGAAGAAACGGCAAAGGAACTTCCGCTTAAAGCGTTTATTTTTGATATCCTCTATAAGAACGACAAATCGCTTTTGGATGAGCCACTGACCGCACGGTTAAAAATACTAAAAGAAACAATAACAGAAGATGACATATTAATTACCGCAAAATCGCAGGATATTTCAGATCCGAAAAAATTGGGGCTTCTTTTGGAAGAAGCGATCAGTAAAGGTCTTGAAGGATTGGTAGTTAAGAAATTGAATTCTCCTTATGAAGCAGGTGGGCGGAATTTTAACTGGGTGAAATTAAAACGGCATTCTTCAGGCGAACTGCATGACACAATCGATTGCGTTATTTTAGGGTATATTTATGGAAAAGGAAAGCGAGCTGCGTTTGGTGCAGGAGCACTTCTTGTAGGGCTCTATGACGCGAAACGAGATGTCTTTGTAACAGTGACGAGGATTGGGACTGGTCTAACGGACGACGAATGGAGAAGTATTAAAGAAAAAACAAAAGGATTTGAAGTTGACCACAAACCAGCGCGCGTTGAATCACTTATCACCCCCAGTGTTTGGGTGAAGCCGGAATTGGTGATTGAAGTTTTGGCCGACGAGATTACTCGTAGCCCTTTACATACCGCAGGTGCTGTTATAACTGACGGTGTTAAAGAACCCGGTTATGCACTGCGTTTTCCACGACTTGTTTCTTTTCGAGATAAAGATAAAAAACCTGAGGATGCGACTACTGTTGATGAATTAATTGAAATGTTTAAAGAGCAAGGGAAGAAGAATGATTAGTGGCTGTGCTTGTTAAGTAGCTATAAAAAATATATCATAGTAGTATGGATTTCTCATCAATAGCAAACCCTCAAGGAGGACAATCTCAAAAACATCCAACTTCTATTTTGAGAAATATGCTTCATGACGGTGACGTCAAAATTTATCAGGATATAAGCGGACACGCAGAACGTATTGAGATCTATCTACCAAAGGGGAAAGTAGTTCTTATCAAAGATTATGAGGAGGTTCCCAAACTTGCTTCTTATAAAAATTTGAGTGTCTATTCTGCGCAGGATGAACCTCTTGGTTCATTTGATATTTTTCCTGTGAATAGAGATAGAGTAAACGGCGAAGTCCGATTCTTCAATGGCACATCTCAGATAGGGATGGGAGAGGGGAACGTTGGGCTTGCAATAGCAAGCCAATTGCTAAATTTTAGTTTGCCCTCCGGATCCTCGACAAGTGCATCTGTTGATTCTGACGTTATTGCTTCAATAAAAGAACTTTTATAAAAGGGACAAATTTTCCAGTATGCATTACGTTGCAGATTTACATTTACATAGTAAGTATTCTCGAGCGGTTTCACCTCAGATGACATTGTCAGTCATGGCACAGTATGCCAGGCAAAAAGGGATAGATATACTAACAGCTGCTGATTTTACTCATCCAGTATGGTTTAAAGAAATTAGTTCCCAACTTGAAGATGCAGAAGAAGGATTGTATGAGTTGAAAGTTGAGAATGGAGAGTTGAGAAATGCAAAAAAAGTTCGATTTATGCTCTCAACGGAGATTTCTAGTATTTATAAGCAAGGAGATAAGCTTCGCAGAATTCACAATTTACTTTTTGTTCCAAGTTTTGCAGTAGCAGAAAAGCTTACCAAATCATTAGTTTCTCGCGGATGCAATCTCAATGCCGATGGTCGGCCGATTGTTGGAATAACTTCGGAAGCACTCCTTGAATTATTATTATCGATTGATGATCGATCATTTCTTATTCCCTGTCATATCTGGACGCCACATTTTGGGGTGTACGGTTCGGCAAGCGGATTTGATTCGTTAGAAGAAGCATTTGGGAAGTACGCCAAATACGTTTACGGTATAGAGACGGGGTTATCCAGTGATCCTGACATGAACTGGCAGATAAAAGAGCTAATGCATCGAGCAATTTTATCATTCTCCGATGCACATAGCCCTGCCAAAATGAGTAGAGAGGCGACAGTGTTTGATTTAGAAGAACCTACCTATGAAAATATTCGGCAAGCGATTATGCATTTGAGTACTAAATCACAAACAAAAAACAAAATTGTATATACCCTTGAATTTTATCCTGAAGAAGGAAAGTATCATTTTTCAGGACATCGCAATTGTAAAATTTCTCTTGGACCAGATGAAATACGAGAAGGAGGGGCAACATGTCCCGTATGTCATAAGCGGTTGACTGAAGGTGTTTTATACCGTGTGCAAGAATTGTCTGATCCAACACTCCTTGATCGCGTACAAACAAAAGAAAATGAATTCGGAGTTAAATGGTATGTTGATAAGATGCATATCCAGCCGCCTTATGTGAAATTGGTCCCACTTCTTGAAATTGCTGCTGAATCGCTCAGTTCGACAGTTGCCAGTCAGAAATCAAAGGATCTCTACGCAAAATTATGTAAAGAGTTGGAGTCGGAGCTGCATGTTTTATTACGAGCTCCTATTGCAGATATTGAAAAAGTTGGCGGAATGAAAGTCGCACAAGGTGTTACTAAGGTCCGTGAAGGCAATATCTCTATTGATCCGGGCTATGATGGAGAGTATGGGAAAGTTGCGATTTGGGAAGAGGGGGAAATAAAACAGATGCAAGATGTGCCACAGTTAAAGTTGGACTTTTGAAGGGTAAAGCGTTAGGGGGGAAGTTTTCATCTAATTTTTTTATCCTTCACCCTTGCCCGTTTACCCTTACTAATTTTTAACATATTTATGCTATAGTAAGGTTGATGAAATTAATTGTTGGACTTGGCAACCCGGGAGAGAAATATGAAAATACGAGGCATAATCTCGGTTTCTCGGTGGTAGATCATTTACTGAAAGAGCTTGGCACAAGTAAAGTAGATTGGGATCACTCCAGCAAGTTAAAAAGTGACATTGCTCCTTTTACCATTAATGATGAAAAAGTCCTTCTTTCAAAGCCACAGACTTATATGAACGATTCTGGTACTGCAGTGCAGTTACTTGCTAATTTTTATAAGATTGAACCACAGTATGTCTGGGTTGTTTATGACGAATTAGATTTACCTATTGGTGCTATGAAAATTAGATTTGGTGGAGCTGCAGCAGGGCATCATGGGGTTGAGTCTATTATGGAGTCAATAGGCACAGATCAATTTTGGCGATTCAGATTGGGGATTGGGGAATCTCACGATAAAACACATACTGTCAGCAAACAAATAGTCCACGATGCCAAAGATTTTGTCTTGGATCAATTTCATTCAAATGAAGCAGGAAAGGCGCGTGAGATGATAAAGCGGGGAGCGGATGCGCTACGAATGGCCTTGGATAAAGGAATGGAAACTGCGATGAATAGATTTAATACGAAGTAGGTGCTAGGGACTAGGTGATAGGTAATAGAAATATTAAATTTTGCTAGTACCTAATACCTAGCACCTCATCTCAATGCTATGCAATCAATCAAAAGCGTTCTCATAAAATTTAATCCCACTACAGACAAATATGTCTCCCGAGAATTTCAAACCTTTGGACTCCATTTGGCAGAATCATTAAACGATTACAAACATAAAAGCTTGTATATGAAATTGGCAAAAACTATTCATCGGGCTATTCTTGAACAAGCACTCAGTTTCGCAATCGATAGCAATGCTGATAATAAAGGGGCACTGTTTATGTGGAAATTGAAAGAGTTAAGAAAGGGATTAAAGAATAAAGAGTAATGATTAAAGATCTTTATTCATTAATCACTAATTTTTTATGTTTCAGGCTCATATATTTATTTCAGGATCAGTTCAAGGTGTAAGTTTTCGACAATTTATCAAGAATAATGCAAAGCAAAGAGATTTGACCGGCTGGGTTCATAATACAGAAGACGGTGGAGTAGAGGCGGTTTTTTGCGGCGAAAAGGAAAAAATTGAAGAAATGATTGAACTTTGCAAAAAAGGGCCGATGCTCTCAGTTGTTAAGCATTTAGGATTTGATTGGGATGAGGCTGAAAATTTCACTGAGTTTACTATTCTCTAGCTATTTTCAAAAATTCGCAAGACTCAAAGAATCTGCATTTTGGAAATTCAGAGTGACAAAAATTTCGAATTTCGTTTTTAAGTAATTAGCCTTAGCCTCTCTTTTCGGGGCCGCCTGTCATATTTCCTTCAGAATTTGGAAGACTTCTTCTTTCTTCTCGATAAGTAGGCTGGGGGGGTCACGTTCTTCATAACGGCGATAAAAAATTTCTGTAATGTCTCTAGTATTAACAGGTTGATTTGTTTCTCGATCTAAGGTTACGGCTACAAAACCTGGATTATCACTCGTCATTCCCATATTAGGACCTTCTTCAATAAGTGGTTTAAATGTCATTCCTAGTTTTTCCTCATCCCTTAAACCTAACTCTGTTCTAGCTTGAGGATGATCATATAGCATGAGTAAATCAAAGACTCTCGTCTTCCGTAAGGCATTTTGTTGTTTAACTAGATCTAAATCTCCACTACGACTTCCAGGTAATTGAAAATTAGAAAAAGATGAGATGAAAAACAATTCTCTGGGATCATCGTCAGGGAAAACATCAGGTGTTGAAGCAATCGAGAACCATCGTTCTTGGGGTGATTGATATAATTTGGATTGCGGTACATCAGTCATAGAGACTATCTGATTTACTGACAATGTGAATATCTAAGCTAAGTATCTAAGTTTTCTAAATTACTTCAAATCGTTATCTATTGCCGCTTTGATTTGACTGTAAGGAACTGCTCCCACAACAGGGACGCCATTAATAAATGTCGTTGGTGTTCCGTTAACTCCTGCAGCTTGTCCATCACTAAGATCTTTTGCAACTTTTTGAGCGGTGGCTGGATCAGATAAACAGGATGAGAATTGTGACGTATCCATACCCAGATTACCAGCGATCTGTGTCAAGTTGTCATTGGTATACATTGACGTATTAGATTCATCGGGTTGATGTTGATACATATAATCATGGAATGGCCACCATTTTCCTTGATCGTTTGCACATTCACCAGCTTCAGCTGCAAGTGTTGATGCAGGTCCGAGGAATGCATAGTTACGGAAGTAGAATTTTACTTTGCCTGGGTTGACATAATCTTTTATAAGGTTTTGTTCTACCGTTTGGAACCATTGTTCACAGAAAGGACAACGAAGATCAGCAAATTCAATAACCGTAACTTTTGCATTTGGATCTCCTTGCGGGGGATAATTACCAATTCCTACATTGACAGGCGTGCCAGGCGCTGTTGAAACAGCAGGTGCTCCTGCAGTGCCTTGTTGGGCAGCTGCCGTTGTTGTGCCGATAGAACCGCTTGTGCCTTTGACTTGATTTTCCAGATCAGAGACTCTGTTGGTCAGCATTCCCAAGAAAAAAGCAAAGATAATGACTACAATAATAAGATATACATTAGCCGTTGTGTTTTTTAAAAACGAAAAATTGAACTTTGGCAAGTGTTTTAGTTTATCAGTAATTTTTGAAAGAGATTTTTTAAAAGAGGTTTTCTTTTTTACTGCCATACGAATAATTTAATTGTATACTACACTAAAAGAGTTATGCAAGTCCTTTTCCTGTTTTTTATAAAGATGATATAATTTACTTATTATATATGGTATCGTTTCGTCCACTTTCATCAATGGCACGGTATTTGATTGATTCTCTTGCGGAAAACCGTCCGTCGCATTCCGACGAACGGCGTATTACTGTTAATCCAATCGTCTCCAAATTTGCTTCCTGGTATGAACGGCTTCGTAACGCCATGGAATTTCGTGAAGATGAAGTAATTTTAAGAGCAACAATAGAACGTATTCTCAAGCGGAGATTACTTTTGGGCGGTAATGGTAAAACAACAGCCAAACCACTCGTGAAAGAACTTTTGTGGGCTCGTTATTTGCCAGAGAATGATATTGGTGAATCCGTTGCAAAACACATAGAGGAGATAATTGACCTTCATTTATCTCTTCGTCTACGAATCTTGTCCAAACATCGATTTCCAGAAAGCCTTATTAACGAATGGACCTATGATCTTATGTCGGCAGATATCCAATACGTGCTTAACCAAAAACATTTGAAAGAACTTATCGCTAATTTTATGTTTCATGTTCTCAAAGATGATGTATCAATTGAAGACGCAACGCCTGAGACAAAAAATGCGCAAGTCTTCATTGCTGTTCGTAAAGCATTTGCCCGTGACGATTTAGCATTCTTGCGATATCACTTGTTTTGTCAATATTTCGGTCGGTTAACTCCCAAAACCCTTGATCATACAGTAGAACACTTTCTGCAAGGATATAAGGAGATCATTCGACAAATGAACTATACCGGACGAGAGCGTGTTTATATGTATGTGAAACGGAGAACCGCTGCGTTTTTTATTTTTGAGGATATTCTCGAAATACAAAAAGAAAATATTAAGACCATTTTGGAAAATGAAGAATCATTGCGTGAGGTTGTTTTTGAAGCATGTGAGAAACGGTATAAGAGTATTAGTTCAAGAGTTCGAACGGCAATTATTCGTTCAGTTATTTTTATTTTAGTGACTAAAGTCGCATTTGCTTTTTTTGTCGAAGGCACGTACGAAAAGATTGTTTATGGACATATTATTTGGGAATCAATTATTATTAACACCAGTATTCCACCGCTCCTTATGATTATTGTCAGTCTATTTATTACAACGCCAGGACAGGACAACTCGCAAAGAATTTTTACCTATATTACGCGTTTACTTTATGACGAAGATCCTGTGCTTGGCAACAAGCTGGTTATTTCCAAACAAAATACCGAAAAAGGCTTTGTCACGGCGTTTAATATCTTATGGCTTGTTGCGTTTTGCCTTTCTTTTGGCGTAATTATTTATGTTTTGACTCAACTGCATTTCAATATTATCAGTCAAGCTATTTTTATTTTCTTCTTGGCAATTGTTTCTTTCTTGTCATACCGCATTGCTTTGATTGCCAACGTTTACCGAGTAGGCGAGAAGCAAGGATTTGGTACGTTGTTAGTTGACTTTCTTTTTATGCCAATCATTCGAGTTGGGAGAAAATTAACACAAGGGATTGCTCAAATAAATATATTCCTTATGCTGTTTGATTTCTTTATTGAGGCACCATTTAAGTTTCTTTTTGCTTTTTTTGATCAGTGGTTCTATTTCCTCCATGCTAAGACAGAAGAGCTTGAGTAGGGTTAAGGGTGAAGTTTCCATCTAATTTTCTTTACCCTTCTCCCTTAGCCTTCACTTTCCATTTGGTAAAAAGTTGACAAAAAAGTAAAAAATATGTCATTTTTAATAAGGAGGAATATGCCATGAGTGAACAAGGAGAAACGAATGCTTTAGAGGATGCTATTAATTTTACTAGAAAAGTTAAGGAATCTGCGGCTGCTAATATAAAAGGGGAGACTGTCCCTTCTAGAAGACCTTTGCAGCATGTTCGGAGAGGTTTGTTTATGATTGATGGCGTTTTTAGTTGGCCTCTCTTTGCTTTTGCAAATTCTGCTTTAAGAAGAGCTTTCCCTAAAGCTGCTAGAAGCGTTGATTCTCGACGTGCAGAACAAGATACCCGCAAAGAAGTGAATCAGTAATAGCCCTATTACTAGCATAACTTATCTTGACAGGCTCATTATAAATTGCTACTATGGTTAAACACCTATGGCAGACCAAACATTCACCGACAAAAATTTTCAACAAGACGTCCTCAAAAGCGATATGCCTGTTGTTGTGGATTTTTGGGCACCATGGTGTGGTCCATGCAAGATGGTCTCTCCAATTATTGAAGAACTTGCAAAAGAATATAACGGTAAAGTTGCGGTAGGTAAATTAAATGTTGATGATAACCCTGAAACAGCAGGACAATACAGTGTTATGAGTATCCCAACGGTTATGATTTTCAAAAACGGTAAACCTGTTCAATCCATGGTAGGTGCACAAGGCAAACAGACATATAAGACAGAAATTGAGAAAGTCCTCGCAAATTAGAATTAGATTAAAGAAGAATGATTAAAGATTAAAGAAAATAGAGAGAGTACAGTCATTATTCTTTATTCCTTAATCATACCTTTTAAAGATCTCAATACCATTATGGAAATGTACGACGTAATTATTCTTGGTTCAGGTCCCGCAGGACTTACTGCTGCTATTTATACAACCCGCGCAAGTCTTAAAACACTCGTTATTGCTGGTGAGAAGTGGGGTGGGCAATTACAGTTAACTACTGATGTTGAAAATTTCCCTGGTTTTCCTGAAGGTATTCAAGGACCTGATCTTATGAGCAATATGCGTAAGCAAGCAGAACATCATGGAGCTGAGTTTGTCGACGAAAATTTCTCAAGCGGCAATTTTTCAAAATCTCCCTTCACTGTTCAGGCCGGAGAAAAGTCATATGAGGGGAAATCGATTATTATCGCAACAGGAGCAGATACCAAATGGCTTGGCGTGCCTGGTGAAAAGGAGAAAATTGGTCGAGGCGTATCCTCATGTGCTCCTTGTGATGCTGCATTTTTCAAAGAAAAAAATGTTATCGTCGTTGGCGGAGGGGATAGTGCCATGGAAGAAGCACTTGTCTTAACCCGTTTTGCCAAACATGTAACTATTATTTATAGAGGCGACACTCTTAGAGCAAGTGAAATTATGCAAAAAAGAGCCTTTGAAAATGAAAAAATTAGTTTTGTTTTTAATACTGAGATAGCAGAAGTTAAAGGCGAGATGAAAGTCGAAAAGGTTACATTAAAGACCAATTGTACTGATGGATCCATTATTGTTAAACCTGGTGAGCATATGGGAACAACAACTGTGGATAAAATTGGTGGTACGGAAATAAAAAAGGAAGATAACAATCTTTTGTGGGAAATGCCGATTGATGGCATTTTTGTCGCAATAGGGCATATCCCCAATAGTAAAGTATTTCCAGGAATTGATGTTGATGAAAAAGGATTTATTATTGTACATGAACATACAAGGACCAACAAAGAAGGTGTTTTTGTCGCTGGTGATGTTCACGATAGGCAATATATGCAGGCAGTAACTGCAGCAGGATTTGGTTGCGCAGCTGCTCTTGAAGCCGAGCGTTGGCTTGAAGTACAAAAATAATTTTATCCCGATAAAATAAATAGCCTGTAGCAGTTTTGTCAAACCTATTGACACCCCTCTGAGGCTATGGTAATATAGCTGATACGAACAAAGAAATTTCGTTTATGTTGATCCAAAAAGTTATCCTATTCTACCTAAATTGACGGAGTAACGTGTCTTCATAACTTACGCAATTTCTTTTTGTTCCCAAAAAATTTCGCTCTTTTAATTTTATTATATTAGTTACAGGCCAAGCTAGCTATATCAGAAGAGTCGTTAGGTTTTAAGTGTGCAAGCTAAAAGCTAATGGCAGATAACTAAATTGGGCCGGTAGCTTAGTTGGTAGAGCGCGTCTTTTGCACAGACGAGGTCGAGAGTTCGAATCTCTTCCGGTCCACACTTCGGCAAGCTCAGTGTAAGTCACTGAGATTGACGATGAGGATGAAGAGATGAGAAGCGCCGCTTCGAAAGAAGCTAGTCCCCTTGGGGGAAATCTCTTCCGGTCCACCAATGCAAGGGGAAAGGGAATAGTTACCTGATCCCAAAATATGCTTCATTCTCTGGGGCAAACCCTCTAGTAAGAGAGGGTTTACCTTAGAGACATGATGAAGTTACGGCTGAACTTTCTGTTTGTCCAAAGGACACAACAAATTCAGTTGAGCTAATAGTTCTTTAAAAAGTGAAGAGAATATCCCGCGTAATGTTTAACCCCCTCGGGGGGAATCCATGGCATTATACGGGATACTTATGTCTTAAAAAATTTATTACTAATGCCAACAATGGATGCCTAGGAGATTTTGACCGAGGAAGGACGCATACGGCGGCGATACTCGTCGGGGAGGTGCCATAAACCTTTGATCCGGCGGTTTCCGAATGGGGAAACCTCTTCAGTTTTACTGAAGGGCCACATATGAAGTTAATTCCGTAAGGAGTTATATTAGTGTGTGGCTGGGTACGGCGTGAACTGAAACATCTTAGTAACGCCAGGAATATAAATCATATGAGATTCCGTCAGTAGCGGTGAGCGAAAGCGGAACAGCCTAAACCCTGATTTATCAGGGGGTTGCAGGGCAGACGATATTCGATGTGTTGAAGATAGCAGAAAGATCCGGAATGGTCTTCCAAAGAGAGTGAAAGACTCGTATGCGAAATCTGAGACACCGATAGTTTGTTCCTAAGTACCATGAAGCACGATAAACTTTGTGGGAATCTGGGTCGACCACGATCCAAGGCTAAATATCAGAATCTACCGATAGTGAACTAGTACCGTGAGGGAAAGGTGAAAAGCATCCCGGAAGGGAGATGAAACAGAACTGAAATTGTTGGCTAACAAGCAGACAGAGCTCCAATTTATTGGGGTAATGTTGTGCCTATTGAAGAATGAGCCGGTGAGTTTTTGATTGCCGCATAGTTTAACCAACTTCGTTGGGAAGACACAGTGAAAGCGAGCCCTAACTGGGCTAACACAGTAGCAATCAATAAACCCGAAACCGGGTGAGCTAACCTTGAGCAGGTTGAGTCCCGCAGAAATGCGGGAGGAGGACCGCACTCGTATCCGTAGCAATGGGTTGAGATGACTTGAGGTTAGGGGCAATATGCCAAACGAACCCGGAGATAGCTGGTTCTCCCCGAAATATATTAAGGTATAGCGCTGGTTAATTGCGACAGGGGGTAGAGCACTGACTGGATCGTGGGGGAGCAATCTCTCGCATCCAAACAAACTCCGAATACCTGTACGTTTATTCCAGTAGTCAGACTTGTCGGGCTAAGCTGATGAGTCGAAAGGGAAACAGCCCAGATTCCCAATTAAGGTCTCTAAATAAAAGCTAAGTTTTTAAGGAAGTCACGACCCATAGACACCCAGGAGGTTGGCTTAGAAGCAGCCATCCTTTAAAGATAGCGTAACAGCTCACTGGCGGATGGTTTGTGGCGCCGAAAATGTATCGAGGATTAAGCTTTTTACCGAAATTGGAAACTCTCGTGCTTTGCACAAGAGATTGAAGATTAAAGATTAAAGATTAAAGAATATAAATTGTTCATTAATCATTAATCATAATTCTTGATTCTCTCGTGCATTGCGCGAGATTGGTAGGGGAGCGTTCTATTTGCAGCGAAGTTGGAGTGTAAACTCTGGTGGAGCGGATAGAAGTGAGAATGCCGGCATGAGTAGCGCAATGCAGATGAGATATCTGCACACCGAAGACCCAAGGTTTCCTCCGCAATGTACATCATCGGAGGGTAAGTCGGCCCTAAGGACCTTCCTCGTTAAAGGGGATTAGTCCGATGGACAAGTTGTTAATATTCAACTACAGTGTATGCGAATTTTAAGGGAGTGACGAGGTTGGAACACTCAAGCTGTATACGTACAGTCTAAACAGTAAGATAGTGATGATTGGCAAATCCGTCGTCGTGGTTAATCGAGCTGTGATAGAAAGTCCCCTGGTAACAGGGGATGATTTGATCTTTTTCAGCGTCCAGGAAAAACTTCATTAAGTTGACCGCAAGGTTTAACAAAACGCATATGTTACCGTACCGCAAACCGACACAGGTGGGTTGGTCGAGAAGACTCAGGTGAACGGGAGACAGAGGATTAAGGAACTCGGCAAAAAAGCTAGGCGTAACCTATGGGAGATGCCTCGCCGTATCATTTCGATACGGCCACAGCAAAAGTTTATTTGGCGACTGTTTATCTAAAACACAGGTCCCTGCAAAACTGAAAAGTAACGTATAGGGGCTGACACCTGCCCAGTGCTGGTAAGTTAAGAATCTCGGGTGATGTTCGCAAGAATTCAGCCTAGGATTCAAGCTCCAGTAAACGGCAGCAGTAACTATAACTGTTCTATGGTAGCGAAGTTCCTTGTCGGGCAAGTTCCGACCCGCACGAAAGGTAGAACGACCAAATAACTGTCTTAATCCTTTACCCGGCGAAATTGAGATGGCTGTGAAGACGCGGCCTAGGTATACATGGACAAAAAGACCCCGGGAGCTTTACTGTAGCTTGGCATTCGCAAGCTTACTCTAATTGTTTAGAATAGGAGGGAGATTCGTCGATAGTGAAATACCTCTCTTTGGAATGAGTGAGCGTTACTTCGACCCGCATAAAATTACGGGCGGAGAACAGTGTCTGGTGGGCAGTTTTACTGGGGAGGTAGGCTCCTACAACGCAACGGAGCCGCACAAAGGTACTCTAATCATGGATGGAAATCATGATGATAGCGCAATGGCAAAAGAGTGCTTGACTGCGAGACTTACAAGTCGAGCAGGTACGAAAGTAGGTCATAGTGATCCTGTGATGCATAGTGGTATGCACACAGCTTAACGGATAAAAGCTACCCCGGGGATAACAGGCTGATCGCATCCAAGCGTCCACAGCGACGATGCGGTTTGGCACCTTAACTACACATTGGGGCGCCTAGAGAGTAATCTCTAAAGCTTGATTATTCAAAAACGTACGATAGAGGTACGTGTGAATAAAAAATACTAGTCAAAATCGGTGAACACCATTAGAAGCGAACAACTGATGGTCAATACCGAGGGAAGTCTGATAATAATCAGACCCCGTATCGACTTTCTCGTATACAGCGAGAAGAGGTGAATTACTACACCCTCCGGGTGTAAATCTATAATTCACCTAAACGACTAGCCCCCGCTCAGCGGGGTGAAGGTATAGTCAGAGCACATGGTAACATGTGATTCGACAGCGATGTCGGCTCATCACATCCTGGGGCTGGAGAAGGTCCCAAGGGTCCGGCTGTTCGCCGGTTAAAGTGGTACGCGAGCTGGGTTCAGAACGGCGTAAGCCAGTTCGGTCTCTATCCTGTATACCCGTTTGAAATTTGAGGAGGTTTGTCCCTAGTACGAGAGGACTGGGATGAGGAAATCCCTGGTGTGTCGGTTGTTCCACGAAAGTGGGCACTGCCGAGTAGCTAGATTTCCATCGGATAACCGCTGAAAGCATCTAAGTGGGAAACCGTCTCCAAGATAAGATTTCGATTGATCGCAAGATCTGAAAGACCCCTGGAAGACTACCAGGTTGATAGGAGGGCAGTAGAAGCACAGTAATGTGTTAAGCTTACCCTTACTAATGGTCGATGATAAATTTTTAAAGACTATCTCTTCACTTTTTAGCGAGCTATGCTCGCTAGGTTATAGGGACTAGGTATTAGAAAAAATATTTTCTAGAACCTAGCACCTGACACCTAATTACCTAGTTCTTGCTCATTAACATTACTAACAAAAACTTTCTGGTGATTGAAGCGTTATGGCACCACCTCTTCCCATTCCGAACAGAGAAGTGAAACGTAACAGCGCTCACGATACTGCTTTTTAGTGGGAAAATAGGTCATCGCCAGGATATTTTTGTTAGTAATGAGAATAAATCAAAAAAAGCTCCAGTAAGGGAGCTTTTTTTGTAATAGATATAGAGTTATTAAATATTATGACAGAAAGAAGGTCTCGACGTATAGATGACAGCCTTACAGTAATCGATTTTTCAGGAAGGGAAACTATCTCTGCTTTTGATTCTCCAGATGGTTTGGGTTTACTTCCAGGTGTGACTGGACTGTGTCATGCAATTATTGCGGGTCCGTTGGAAAAAGGCAGAAACACGCTCATTGAAGAAGATATTCCGCTAGGTGCAGTTACACTTACAGAAGGAGTTCCTGTGACAATTAAAGGGCAATATGAACCTAACTATTTACGCTTAGGATTATTATCTAGCGATGCTCAAAGAGAGAGGTTATTTAGTAGCGTAAGACTCAGTAGGTTTGGTTCACTTCAAAGGGCTGACTTGTTTGATAGAGAAGTCGGTTGGGATTTTCTTGATAGATATCCTCATTTGAGGGAATCTCTTGATATTGATAATTTAAGCAGATTACGCACTATAGAAATAGTCACAAAGTATAATCCAGATATGAGAAACATTGTGACGTTTTAAAGTTATCTTTTTCGTATTTAAAGAACGGCTAGTTCTCTTTCTCTTAAACTTCATAGGATAAATAAGAGCAGTTTTTTGGTTATAATACGTAAATTCAAAATTGAGAATTGCGCATCACTTGCTATAGTGATATACTTACCATATCTTTTTTGAAAGGTAGCATGATGAATGGCAAAATATACTTCAAAATCTAATTCAAATCAATCTAGTCCCATGGGACAACTTCTTGCAAAACACCAGAATAAGTTTGTCACACTTAAAAAAGGTGAGAGTATTAAGGCAAAGATTACTAAATTGACTCCCAATGAAATCGTCGTTGATGCTGGCACAAAAACCGAAGCAATTGTTCTTGAGCGTGATAAGCGTATTGTCCAGACAATTATGAAGCTATTCAAAGTCGGTGATACGGTGGAAGTCAATGTCCTCAATCCTGAAGCTGAAAATGGTCAGTCGGTTGTTTCACTGCGACGATATCTTGGGAATTTGGCATGGGAAAAACTTGAAGAATTGCAAAAAAAGTCAGAACAGCTTGAAATCACGATAAAAGATGCAAGTAAAGCAGGATACGTCGTTGATACGGCATTCGGAGTCTCAGGATTTTTGCCTCAATCGCATGTTGCATTTTCTTCTGATGGTTTGTCAGGTGGACAGACAGTAAAAGCAAGAGTTTTAGAATTAAATCGTATTGACAACAAAGTTATTTTCTCTCAAAAACAGTCACTCTCCGCAGAAGAATTTGAAACATTGACCAAGCAATATAAAGTAGGGGAAACGCTTAAGGTGACTGTTACGACAATAACGCCTTTTGGTATTTATGTTGCACTTCCCAAGAAGAAAGAAACAACTGAACTGGAAGGTTTTATCCATATTTCCGAAACCTCCTGGGACAAAGTAGCTGATCTTAATGAGCTTTTTACTCCAGGACAGGAAATCGAGGCTGTTTTGACAAGAACTGATACTGAGACGCGTCGAGTTAGTCTTTCAATCAAGCGTTTGACTGCGGATCCATTTGAAACATTAATTGAAAAATATCCAGTTGATACCAAAGTAAAGGGCACGGTGACTGGAATTATTGATGGTGATGTTATTTTCTCTTTTGGTGAAGGAGCAGAAGGCGTATTGAAGAAAGATAAAATTGCACCTGGGACAAGTTATTCTGAAGGCCAAGCTGTAAATCTCACGATTGCTGATCATGACAAGCGCAAACACCGTATCCTCGTTAGTCCGGTACTTCTTGAAAAGCCAATGGGCTACCGCTAAATTTAAGATTAATGAATAATGATTAACGAATAAAGATCTTTAATCATTAATCTTCATTCTTTAATCTGAATTAAAGGTTCAGTTTTTTTATTCCTCTGCCTAAGAGTGTATAATAATAGTATGGCTAAGAAACCTACGATAAATTTTGTCTGTCAAGAATGCGGCTATGATAGTCCTCAATGGCTTGGAAAATGTCCCGAATGCGGTAGTTGGAATTCTATGAAAGAGTTCAAAATATCACGTGTTGCAGAGGGAGCCAAAAATGCTGTGAGTAATAATTTAGTGCAAAGTAAACCGCAAAAAATCCAAGAAATTGCGTATCAAAAAACATCGAGAATTCAAACAAAATATGAAGAATTGAATAACGTTCTTGGTGGGGGAATTGTAAATGGATCCGCGACATTGATTGCTGGTGATCCGGGAGTTGGAAAGTCGACATTGCTTTTACAGTTGGCGATTAGTTTGTCTTTTGAAAAAAAAGTCCTGTATATCTCTGGAGAGGAGTCTGTAGATCAAGTGAAGATGCGAGCCGATAGGATTCAGCAACAGGAATCAGGGACTAGGGATCAGGGACTAGGGAAAAAACAAAACCATGATTCATCATTCATGATTCCTGATTCGGAAAAGAATTTGTATCTCCTTTCCTTAACAGATGCAGATGCTATAGTAGAGCAAATTGTAGAGATGAAACCTGATCTTGTAATTATTGACTCCATTCAGACAATGGAATCACAGAATGTATCAGGGTTATCAGGATCCGTCGGTCAAGTTCGTTATGCCGCATTGCAATTTATCAGAACGGCAAAGCAATATAATATCCCTGTAGTGATTGTCGGCCATGTGACAAAGGAAGGAATGGTGGCTGGTCCGATGGTTCTATCTCATATGGTAGATACTGTGCTTTTTTTGGAAGGGGAAAAATTTGCCAAAACAAGAATTCTCAGGAGTTTAAAAAATCGATTTGGTCCTGTTGATGAAGTGGGAATTTTTTTAATGGAAGAAAATGGGATGCAGGAAGCGAACAATCCTGAGCAGTTATTCTTGACGCAAAGTGGCGAACAAGTGCCAGGGAGTGTCCTTGTTTCAACACTTGAGGGGTCACGAGCCTTTTTGGTGGAATTACAAGCACTGGCGGTCACTACACGACTTCCTATGCCACGTCGAGTAGTATCCGGTATTGATGCAAGACGAGTTGAATTACTTCTTGCTGTTTTGCAAAAGCATTGTCATCTCCCGTTGGATACAATGGATGTGTTTGTCAATGTCGCTGGTGGAATGAAGATTGCGGATCCAGGAATTGATTTGGGAATTTGTCTTGCGGTGTATTCAAGTTTCAAAAATATCGCTTTGCCAAAAACGGTTGGGATTGCTGAGGTAGGCTTATTGGGTGAATTGCGTATGGTTGCTGGACTGGAAAAGCGAAGTAAAGAAGCAGAGAAGTTGGGTTTCAAAAATATCATTACGGCAAAGAAATATAAGAGTTTGCGAGAAGTATTAAATAAGATTAAAGAATAACGATTAATGATTAAAGATCTTTATTCTGTATTCATTAATCTTTAATCTCACGGACAAGATATGGAAAAAGAAAAAAACAAATCAGTACCGGCAACCCTGGTAAAAGAAGAAGTGATTCCTGAAAAAACAGATGTTGAAAAAAGATCAACCCTTACACCGGGGTTAATTGGAGCGATCGCAGATGAAGTTTCAAAAACTTTGATTAGCCGCTTACCTAGTATGATGCGATCGCGAAGTCGGAAAAAGACAGTAAAGAAAACCCAAAAAATAGAAAATGCGATTTTTTTGGATACCTCTGCTATTATTGATGGCCGTATCTTTGATGTTATCTACTTGGGACTTCTTAACGGCATCGTTGTTATTACTCCGCATATTCTTTTGGAATTGAAGCATCTTGCTGATACGCAAAATACGGTAAAACGAGTTCGTGGGCGAAAAGGTCTTGAGGCACTAGAAAAATTGCGTAAAGCAAAGCAGATAAGAGTAATGGTTATGCCTGAAGAAAAAACACCGCAATCAACAGAGCGGATTGAAGTAGACGAGCGACTTATTAAAACCGCAAAATATCATAAAGGGAAAATTATTACGTGTGATTATAACTTGGAAAAAAAGGCAAGTATTGAAAATGTCGTGGCAGTGAATATGAATGCTCTTGCAAATTGTCTCAAGGCAGTTGCTGTACCAGGTGAATCTTTGCATGTTAAAATTGCGCATCTTGGAAAAGATAAAGATCAAGGAGTTGGTTATCTTGATGATGGGACAATGATTGTTGTTGAAGAGGCAAGTGATGCTCTCGGCAAAGAGCTTGATGTAGTTGTCGCAAGAATTATTCAGAAAGCAACGGGAAGAATATTGTTTGCAAAGAAGATTTGATTTAGGTAATAGGTGTTAGGGGCTAGGTAATAGGTAAATATCTAAAAATAATATTATACTAGCACCTATTTACCTGGGACCTCATAAAAAAGGCTCGTCTCCTCTGAAGAGGTAAGAGCTCCTGCCCAAAGCCCCTACCTCGTCAAAAAAGACGAGCAGGCATCTTACTAGCAGTATTACGTGAAAACTGTTTTCATGAAAAATCTTGATCTGTCAAGAAAATAATCTATTTTTAGCTTCGTCTATTTTTCTTGACAACATCGCTGATTTCTTGTATTTTTATTTCGGTAATTAGTTTTATTCCTGCCTGAATGACTAATAGCCGTTTACCCTAAGAGCATTGCTTATCGTACCTGAACTTATTTTTTGAGTAACGAAAGTGATGCTCTTTTTTTTGTTTGAAAATCGCTGAACAATGCAGAACCTTACGCTGAATTAAGCAAGTTACCCTCTTCTGCGTTTTTTAGCGTATTGTTCCGTTTGTTTCCGCGATTATTCTTCTGTTAAAGTACCTACGCCAGTTGAACTGGGGCTCTGAGCCCTAATTCCATTATTTTTTGAAATTGCTCTTTTCCTTGTCTTACTAAAGCTTCTCGCTGAAAATCAGCAAGCGTTTTTGGTTCTTCATTTTTCTTTTTTCCAAGCAATGATAAGAGCAATTCCATAATTGTTCCTAAATACTAGCACAACAAATCATCCCTGTCAACCTATAATATTTTTCATCAAAAAATATCATAAGCTCATAGTTTTATATAGACAAAATAGACTGATATACCAATCCATTTAAAGTTTTAAACATTGATGTGGATAACTTTGGGAAAAGAAAAAAGACGTTTCTGTTGAAGTTTGTAACAGCTAAAGTTTGAATAGTTGTGATATCCTTGAGGGAGAAGAGGATAATTAATGGACGTTCTAGAAAAAGCTAAACCCACATATGAAGATCAAACTGCCACTGAAGATTCAGACACTACACAATCTGCAAGGCAAAGCAGAAGGGCAGTAATAGAGCAAAAAGTGCGAGGTGTTTTTAATCGCCTGAAGTCTGCCAGAGCTTTACAAGCAAAAACTCCAGAAGATTTGCAAGGAGATGACTCTAGACAAGAAGGTGCAACTAGACTAAGAGGTTTGAGAGGAAGATTTTTTGGAGGAAGAAAATCTTCCCAAGAACCAGACACGGCAGAATTATATGTACCAGAAGAATGGACTGCTGCAGAAGCTCCAAGAGAATCAGTTGTACAAAGTTTTACGGGGCTACAAAATGAAGGGGAACTAACAGAAGTTGGGGGGCCTGTTAATCATCTTGGTAGACAAGCTCAAGTTGCATCGGGTATAGACTTAGTCGGTGACTCTGCAGAAGTTACTACTTTACAAAAAACAGCTGTCGATATAGCTGCCGCTACTTATCATAGGAAGTCAACAGAAGAAACATTAAATAACAATTTTTTTGGAAATAAAGTTGCTGAATTTGTTATTTCACAAGTTGAGAGTTATGAAGAATTAAATGCACCATCTCTCGAAGAAGCCGACGATAATTTCAAACAAATATTGATATCTTCATTGAAAGATAAAGCGGTAAATAAAAAAGCTCTGGGAGTAGGATTGACACTGTTAGTAAATGAAATGGTTGATCATGATGATATAGTCATCAAAAGATTACAGGCAGGTAAAAGAACAGATAGACAAGGTGAGCGATCAATAGACGATTATTGGAATGATCTTTATAAAGAACACGAACTTTTAGAAAGCTACTTTGGCAGGAGGTTTATACCATATACAGAGTTTGTAATTACTGATACTAATTTCGGAGATCCAGATCCGGAAGGTTTTTCTGTGATTCCGGATCGAGAATATGTTATGGTTCAGGAAAAAATTTCAGGAGAAAAATTAGAATTATGGAAACTATACAGTTCCAAATACGAAATACCGCCTTCTACACCAGGACTCAAACCCGAAGTTATAGCATATATTAAAATTTATGAAGACATGATGAGAAGAGAAGGACTTATTCCTGAAGATCAGATTATGATCAATTACCCTACAGGAGAGGTAACGATAAGTGATACAAATCATATGCGGTCATTCAGAAACTATATTGACAAGTCAAAGGATTTATTAGACGAACTTGGTATTGGAGATCAGCCAGAGTTAACACCGGAATTGTTGGCGAATATATTAGTAGAAAAAGTCCCTGCTTTTTTTGATTTAAAGGGCGCAGATTATACTCAAATTATGCAGGCTTGTAGTGAATCGTCTCCGTACTATAAGCAAGCCATGAAAGAAATAAATGTAAGACATGTTAAAAATTTAAAAGCTTTGACAAAAGCTGTAGAGTGTTTCTCACCCGAAGGGGAACATAACAGGTATGTTCAGGCTCTTATGCAAAAATTTGAGATTACCGATGATCAGCTTAAGTAAGTAGTGAACAATAGATAAAAAATTAGAGTATACTTTATTTAAGTTTGGAATATTGAATAAGTTACGATACATTTCGGAAAATGCATGCAAGCAGGTAGAGTAAAGGAAGAAGCTGTAGAAGATATTGTCTCATTTTAAAACCGATGTTCAAAATGTAAAGGAAATACTGAATTCAAACAAGAGAAGTCTGTTTAAAAAAGCTTTACTATTTTATACTCCCTTCACCAACTGCGGTAGCATGGATTTGACTGATGGCTTGTAGTCGTAATTTGAGCGTGAGGAGAGCCAGAGTTTGATCATTGATATCGTTTTATTTAGTCTTGATGCTTTTCTTCCTGCACGTTTTATCCCTTCACGATGGAAGTAAAGTGACTGTTTAATGTTTGCTATCTTGCCATATTGGAAGAATTTGACAAAAACTTCAGTATAAATAAATGGATATTTATTGTTTCTAAAATAAAGCAAATCTTTCGGGAGGAGTGTTCGGTTGATCATGACTGTTTCAGGTTGAAGAGAAGATGTGTGAATGAGTGTATCATAGATCGTTTCATGCTCTTCAGGAAGATCACTTTTCTCAAGCCGTTTATTTGAGTCATCAATCCTGGTGTACTGAGTGCCAACGGCAACTGTTCTCGGATTGTTCAGTAAGAAGTTTACTTGGCGTTTGAAGCGGCTTATTGCGTTAATATCATGGGGATTCATAAAGGCAACAAATTTCCCTCGTGCGCGTTTAATCGCTCGGTTATAGCAGACTGCTAATCCATAACGCTTTTTATTAGAATAAATTTCAAAATTATCAAAATTTTTCTTATACTGTCGAAGGACTTTTAATGAATCGTCACGTGAGTGGTCATCAATTGCAATAATCTGTAGATCTCGATGAGTTTGCAATTCGAGACTTGACAGACAATCCGGCAAATATTTACTTGCATTATAAACAGGTAGAATAACAGTGACAACAGAATCTTTGAATTTCATATGGGTATTTTTGTAGAGCTCACGAAGGGCAGAAGAATTTTTGTCTGTTTTATTTCATGGCAGGAGAGGCAATCCTACACAATTTTGTTTTTCTTGTCAAGTTTTAGGCACAAAAAATGGTCAAAATGGTCATATGGTTTTATCGTTGAATTTTTTGGTAGACTCTTTTTAGTGGGTTTTGAGTGGAAGTTTCGTTTTGCCTCTCAATAAAAATCCTAATGCTGCAAGAAGCACTAAGCTCGGTAATGTCCAATCCGCTGGTCCTGTATCTGGAGTAGTTTTTGTCTTTACTGGAGAGTATACCGGATTTGCATTTTGCGATGGGATATTCTCAATAAAAGGTGCTGGAGTTGGCCAAACTGTTGGGGTTATGCAAAGCTGCTGTGTCGTTGTTCCACCGTTATTAAGCGTAAAACAGCTCCCATCAGCAAATATCTGCTGTGGGCACAAACAAAAGACAACAATTGTACATAGTATGACTAAAAATATCTTCATAGAGCTTGTTGCTACTCTACATGACTAGGTAAAAAATGTCAATAGTATTTTAAATCCTTTCTTGACATTAGCATAGGCAAGTTATTACTATAAAAGAAGAGAATGAAAAAGTTTGCAGCCAGTCTATCTATTATTGTTTCCACAATGAGCTTTGCTCAAACAGCTTTTGCAGATGAGCCACTTTGTCCGACGGGGACATGGAGTAGTTTGTGCAATATAAATGCCAATCATGCAGGAGGTATCGTAGGTGCTGTTGTCCAATTACTTCTCATTATTGCGATTCTCATTTGCTTAATTTTCCTTGTATGGGGCGGCGTACAATATATTACATCTGGCGGCGATAAACAAAAAGTTGCAGCCGCACGGGGGAGATTATTCGCAGCAATAATCGGACTGGTTATTTCTTTATTGGGATTTTTTATCGTCAACACCGTACTTGTCTTTTTTACAGGGAATGGGCTATCATCATTAAAGATTCCAAAACTTTATGGGAATTGATTTATTCGCGTTGCGCTTGATCGTATCAGACGCGACTTGACAAAAAAAACAAAATATGATGTAATACATGCATAATTACGCGTCCGAAGCTTCTTTATATAGTTTTCCCGTAACAATGGTTAAGTTAATTTAATTCATATTTTCCATTTATCAGTTTCCATATAACAATAAACGTCTATGACAACTAAAAAAACACAATCCAAAACAATTGATGAGCTTATTGGCAAACCTGAGTTAGACACGGTTGCTGAAGAAAAAAAAGAAACAACGTCTGATGTTGCAATTGCTGATGCACCTTCTGAAAAAGTTGAAGAAGCACCTGCACGACCTCATAGAATTCATATTGGCGGTGACAGAGCAGGAGATAATGGTTCGTCTTCTCAGCAATCATATGGTCATTATCAAAATCAGCAAAACACCCCAACTGAAGAAGTGAAGGGTTTTCTTGACACACAGCCTGAAGGTCATGGATTTTTACGACCTAAATTTATTCATTCAAATCGTGATATTTATATTTCACAATCTCAAATACGACGTTTCATGCTTAGACCTGGCGATTTGGTAGAAGGGATTGCTCGTCCGCCAAAAGACACCGAGCGATATTATGGTCTCCTCAAAGTTGAAAAAGTAAATGGTATTGCCGCAGATGATGCTGTCAGACGACCATATTTTGACGATTTGACACCAATTTATCCTAACAAGCAAGTATTATTAGCAACTGATACAACGCCCTTGTCAACAAGAATGATTGATCTCATTGCGCCAATTGGATTTGGTCAGCGCGGAATGATTGTCTCTCCACCAAAAGCGGGAAAGACAACAATTTTGAAAGATATCGCTGCGGGTATTTCAAAGAATTTCCCTGATGTGCATTTGATGGCAGCACTTATTGGCGAGCGGCCGGAAGAGGTAACTGATATTAGCATGTCAGTCCGTGGAGAAGTTGTTGCAAGCAATTTTGATGAACCACCTGAAAATCAAACACGTGTTGCTGAGATTACCTTAGATCGTGCAAAGCGATTGGTTGAATTAGGCAAAGACGTTGTTATCCTGCTTGATTCAATTACGAGACTTGCTCGAGCATACAATCTTGCCGTTGAGCCAAGTGGAAGAACACTTTCGGGAGGATTTGATCCAGCAGCACTGCATCCGGCAAAACGTTTCTTCGGCGCGGCACGCAATTGCCAAGAAGGTGGCAGCTTAACAATCATTGGGACTGCACTTATTGAGACAGGCTCTCGAATGGATGATCTAATTTATGAAGAATTCAAAGGAACCGGTAATATGGAATTGCATTTGGATCGACGTTTGGCAGAGCGACGTATTTTCCCTGCAATCAATATAGAACGATCCGGAACTCGTGGAGAAGAGCGAATCCTTGCGGAAGATGCCTACAAGAAGATTGTAACGATGCGTCGCATGATGGATATGCTTGGAGCAGATGAGCGGACAAGTATTTTTGTTGAGCGTCTTGGCAAAGCAAAATCAAACGACGAATTCCTCGAAACTTTAGGTAAATCATAATAGTTTTTAGCCTCAAAATTTGACTCAAAAGGTCAAATTTGGTACTATCATCCTTTGAAACCGGCACTGTCCCTTTCCCGATTTGGTCGGGACCAGTATGAGCTTTACTGTGCTGTTACCGAAATCTGCATATGCATAGAAGGTCTTCTCACAAATTTGCTTTGTTGGTTGCAAATATCACAAAGGAAACAAAAGAATTCTCTGAATTTCTATTTTATTACGGCAAAAAAAAGCTGATTAATTTTTCCGTCCGCTTTGAAAAGAATAAGAATACCCTTGTTAAATTTTTTCTTATGAAACGCGGCCGCTACAACAGGCCGTTTTTACATTTGACCACCATGGGCGTTCTCGGAATAGGAGTTCTGATTGCGCCTTTTTTGGCTGAAACATACCCCATTTTTGCTGATCAAACGAATAATTTATCTTTAGCTTCCTCATCAGCTGAAAAACAATCAGCGCTTACTGGCGAAGAAGTTTTCCAAACCAATATCTCAAGCAAACCTAGAGATAAAATTATTATCTATCAAGTTGAGCGGGGAGATACCTTAGGAACAGTTGCAAACAAATTTAATATTTCAGCAAATACTATCCGTTGGGCAAACAATCTCAACACTGATACATTAACTGTTGGTCAGTCACTTCAGATATTGCCCGTAACTGGAATCGCCTATAAAGTGCAAAGTGGCGATACTGTTTACACAGTTGCAAAGAAATATAACATTGATCCGCAAAATATTGTTGATTATCCGTTTAATGAATTTGCTGGTAATGGAGTAAAGTTTGGGTTAGTAACAGGGGAAACACTTATTGTTCCTAACGGTATTGAACCTTCAGCACAAGAGACAGTAAAACCATACGTCGTTGTGGCAACTGGTCCTATACCTGTTACTAATGATGGATTTACGTGGCCGACACAAGGTATTATTACTCAGTTTGCTTCTTTCTATCATGTGGCGCTTGATATTGCGGCACCAATTGGGACACCACTTATTGCGGCAAGCAGCGGCACCGTAGATTATGTAAGTGTAGGAACGTATGATACGGGATATGGTAACAATGTTTGGGTAAACAAAGGAGATGGAGTTCGATATCACTATGCACATATGGAATCAGTTAATGTTTCTGTTGGTGAACATGTTACGGGTGGACAGACAGTCATCGGTTGGATCGGTGTGACTGGTAATACAACAGGTCCTCATGTCCATTTCGAAATCCAGGTAAACGGTCAATTAGTGAATCCACTCCCATATCTGCAATAGTATAAAACAAAGAATTTAGCCGTGAAGTAAGAAATTTATAACTATGTCCTATTGCAACATTGTATTTGTCTAAGGTACAATTAATATAATGCAAAGGTATACTCACCAGATAATAGAGAAGGCTCGCGAACTGAGAAGTTTGGGGAAAACGTATACTGAAATTAAACTAACACTACAAGCAGATATTCCTAAAAGTACTTTTTCTTCTTGGTTTAAAGATATCAAGCTTCCAGAGTACTATCGGCAAAAGATTATCGATTTGAATGGAGTTCATCTTAGCAAAGTACGTTACCTAGCTCGTGAAGCTAATAAGATAAGAAGGGAACAATATCTGAAAAAAATTAATGAGATGAATATTCCTGTTGCACAAACAATATTAAATAAAAATACTGCTAAAATAGCTTTAGCTATGCTTTGCTTAGGTGAAGCATCAAAATCAGGACACAGTTCATCTTTTTATTTTGGAAATTCCGATCCAAAAACTATTGTTTTATTTCTTGAGCTGCTTAAGGCATGTTATAATTTTGATCTTAAAAAAGTAAGATGTACAGTTCAATGTAGAGCCGATCAAGATATTCAGGCACTAGAAAAATTTTGGAGAGAGACAACAAGCATACCAAAAGAATTGTTTTATAAAACTCGGGTGGATAAAAGGACAATTGGAAAAGCAACAAAAAAAAGCAATTATAAAGGAGTTTTGAGAATTGATTATTTTGATTATAATGTGCGTTATGAATTGGAATCTCTTGCGAGCTTAGTATATAATCAGCTAACTTAAGGGCCCGTGGTATACCGGTAACACATCGCTATGGCATAGCGAAATAGAGGGTTCGATTCCCTTCGGGTCCACCAAGTCATTCTCGGCTTCGCTAGCTTATATTTAAGAAGCAGAGAATGACGAGGTAGTCGAGTGTGACTCTATAAAATTATATGTTCATCTGTTCATATTGAGTGAAAGTCAGATGTTTTATTTTATAAAAATATATAATTAGGGCCGATAGCTCATCTGGTAGAGCGCAGCATTCGCATTGCTGAGGTGGGGAGTTCGAGTCTCCTTCGGTCCACAAAGTGGGCGACATCTTCGACATTCGCACCTGCCTGCCGGCAGGCAGGTTGCACAGTCCCGAGTTCGATTCTCGGTAGGTCCACACACGAATAGATTTAAGAAAAATGATTAAAGAATAAAGAAAGCAGTGATACTTAGACTCCTTATTATATAGTAAAAAATATTTAGTTATAGTCTCTAGACTGGTAAATAAAATAACTGCAGTCCGTACAACGCATGGAGAAATTCATATGTCATAATCTGTGGAATACTCTTTTTATTACACATCACTGCCATAAGCGCTTTGGAGAAGGTGAGATCAACTGAGTTACCAGTTTCAATAATTTTGATAGCTGCTTTAATATCTGCATTTTCCGGGGAAATTATATTGATACCACTTAGATCGAGTGCTCGAAGAAAATCTCTTGCTAGGGAAGGGCTTATGGTGTTGTAAATGTTCATATATGTTTCATTGACAGTGAGAGGGTTGGTGTAGAGTTGATATTGCTCCTGTGCAAAATATCGAAAGAATGCAGTTGCTTGAACATGTTTTTTATTGACACGATCAATAAAGGACATAAAGCCATCAGATGCGATATAAACTTTTTTACTTACCATAGTTTTTTAGATGACAAATGATACGTCTTTTCAAAAAGACAGGCCTTAAATCTCATTTCAAGTCCAACCCTGCTCCTCTTCCTTGCAAACGAAGGAAGGGATCGTCTCGGGTAAATTGCTTATCCATTAATCGGGTATTTTTAAAAATTTTCGGTTTTTGTTCGGTAATAGTAACTTCTTTGTGAAAATCCTGCAATGCGTTTTCATCGACTCGGATATTGCCACCAACTTTAACTGCTTTTAATCGCTTGTCGCGAATATAGCGCCTAACGGTTAAAGGATGTACGCGTAAGATGAAAGCTACTTGTTTGACGCTGAGTAGGTTATTCATAAAGCATGTATATCATAAATCCTCTGATGATCAGAGTAAAGTATACGTTTTTATAACTAATTTAAATATACAATATTATGCAATCATAAGCAATAATATATAAAATGTGAAAACATTTGACATATCTTTTCACAGTCCTCTATAGTAATAAAGGACATATGATACTGCAAGAGATAATAAGAAACATATTTCTTTATAATGGTTTAATCGAGCCATGGCTTCAATTGGTAAAGGAAGCTCTTTTTAGTCAGAATGATGGTGTTTTATCTTTTGAGGCTAATTCTCTCAATAAAATATCATTGTTTCCTCGCGTAGCACAAACTGGAACTCATACTATAACCGAAAAAAAGATAGCTTTATCAAGCTATTTTGAAAGAGAAACTTTCTGTATAACAAAAAAATCTGCTTCAACTGGCAATACTGTCATAAGTTTGCTAGCAACGGAAAACATTGTTGAATTAGGAAGAAATAGTTTTTCGACGAATATTTCAAGCATGAATTTCTTGAATGATTCTCATTCAGTAATGTTGACAACAACTACAGGGTTCTTTATTGAAAATACACAATTATTTTTCTCTCATGAGACTCATGAGAAGAGAGAATATCTGGGCGAGTTCTCTCTTCTTCATGAAGAAAATCTAATGAATAGTTTTATAGAAAGGAGGTGACTAACATGACATTAATAAAGAATCGATTACAAGAATTGTTTAACGATATTAGAATCTTATTTGCGGCACCTGTTTATTAGATAGCATGTCCATTTGGGCTAGGCAGTGATATTTCTTCTTATCGTAAACAAAGTGATAAGGAGAAATATAAGACCAGGAGCCTATTTGATGTTGATTGATCAGTGTTTGGCTTGACAAGTATTTTGGCTGTCCTTCATAATAATGCTACTATGTTCCACGTTACGCAGAATCTATTTAAGGACATCAAAAAGACCGGACAGACAGCACAACTTGGATTTTCATCTCGATCACTCATAATCATTATAGCTTTTGGTATCCTATTGATAGCTGCAATTGGATTCGCCATCTATTTTTATATCCAATATCAACAGACACAAATACAGCTCAACAGATCGACTCAATCAAATGAACAGGCAGCGTTGATAAATGAAGTAGGCAAGTTGATTGTTTTGCCGTCTAATGAACAACCAGAAATAGCGACTGTTTCGGACATAAACAAATTGAAAGGTCAGTCTTTCTTTATAAATGCTAGAAATGGTGATAAGGTCTTAATCTATTCAAAAGCGCAAGAGGCGATTCTCTATGATCCGGTTGCAAATAAGATAGTTGCAGTAGGGCCAATTGCTTTAACGCAAGTTACTCCAACAGAAAGTGTTACCCCAACAGCCGTACCAGTTAATGTAGCGCTCTATAATGGGACAACAACCATTGGTTTAACGGAGACTATTGCTCAGAAATTGAAGATAAAAATGCCCAATGTAGTTGTCGTAGAGAGAAAAAATGCCGTAAAATCAACATATACATCAACCATTGTCATTGACTTGTCTGCCGACAATGCAGGCCATGCCGGTAAAGACGCTACAGAGGCCGCAGAACTTTCAAAAATACTTAATGGAAAAGTAGGTAAGTTACCCTCAGGTGAACAGAAGGCAACAGGTGCCGATTTGCTTGTTATTTTAGGAAAATAGGTTAGTATCTGTATTTTGTATGAGGTATTTGGTATAATGCCAATAGTATATACTAGTACAACCTGCCTGCAGGTAGGCTTGAACTAGTAATTCCAGAGATTCTAGGACAACGTTTACAGGTTTCAACCTCACGTCTAGTCATTTAGGATTACAAATATGGAAGACAAAGGGGGTGAATCCTAAGTGGCAAAAGATAAGACAATTCAGTGTAAAGACTGCGGCAAAGATTTCGTTTGGACCGAAGACGAACAAGCTTTTTATCAAGAAAAAGGCTTTAATGCTCCATTACGTTGTAAAGAATGCCGAGTGAAAGCTCGTGCAAACTTCAACAACGGCCAAGGAGGAGGAGATCGTGGACAACGACAATCATTTCCAATAACATGTTCTCAGTGTGGAAAGCAAGATACAGTACCGTTTGAGCCTAAAGGCGATAGACCGGTGCTTTGTCGTGATTGCTTTAGAAAGCAAAGAGAGCAATAACAACACTAATTCATGCTTCACTGCATGTTTTGACGCCTCGCTTACCACGTTTAACGTGGTAAAAGAAAGCCTAGCTTTCTCAGCGGGGCGTTTGTTGTGTTACTGAGATATTAGTGATGTTTATGTACATATTAATTTATAGATATATATATTAATATATATATTGATATCTTAACATTCCTCCTTTGATATTCTTCAGAACTGTATTGTGAAATATTCTTTAATTGAAGACTAACTCAATTAATCTGTTGTATTTTTGTTAACTATTTAGTTGGAGCTGGACTAACTGCTGGAGTAGTAGTTGCTGTTGATGGAGTAGGTCCTTGAACTGAAACGGTTGGTGCAGGGATTTTCTCTTTAGGATTGTGTGGAGGCAATGTCGTTCCGGATTTGTTTACCGTAATTGGTTGTTGTTCATTCTGCGGAACAGGACTTACTTGTGGGCTTTTACCAGGTTGACTGTTGCCATTTTTGGAAGCGGCAATTTGGTTATTTAATGCAGTTATATCATTATTAATCAGTTTAGTATTTGTTGCGTCTCCGGTAACAAGTTGTTTTACTGTCTGGAATGCTGTTAGGGCATTTGTATATTGTCCCTCTTGAGCATAAGCATGTCCTAAATTGTAGTAGGCATTTGCATAATTGGGTTTGAGATTAACAGCAATAGTGAATTCACGAATAGCATTATCATATTGACCTAATTGATAATATACCCCTCCTAAATTAATATACTGTTGCGGATTATTTGAATCGAGAGCAATTGCTTGGTTTAGCGTAAGAACAGCGAACTGGTCTGCGTTCTGACCAAATCCGATAAGGCTTCTATAAATAGATGAAAGATTATTCCAATCAAATGAGGTGTTTGGTGCGATTGTCACAGCTGCTCTTCCTGCATTGATTGATTGTTGAATAAGAGTTAAGATGTCTTTTTGTGTCTGAGCACTAGGAGAAGAATTCTTTGGCTGGTTTACCGCTAAAGCATTTGCAAGTGCAAGATTGGTGTCAGAGAAAGAACGATAGTAAATGTCTCTATAGGGAAACATAGTAATCGCAGCTGTCTGCAGTTGGTATGTTGCAAGGCCGTTATTCTCCGATTCTGCGACAAGTGACTGTTGGAAAGTAACATCAGACAGTATAAATCTTGTTGAAAAGTACAATGGTACTGCCAAGACTATTAGTATAATAATGAAGAATATGACGGGAAAGATTCTGCTAATTTTGCGCTCTGTTGGATTTTGTTGAGCATGGACACTCGATCCTGCAGAGAAAAGACCTCTTTTTATAGCAAATAATGAGAATTCCGCTTCGCCGAATTTTTGCGGGTTATTTTGTATACAAACAACGGCAAAGAGAGATAAAAGAATAAAAAGAAGCCCTGTAAGCGTGAATGAAAAAGGGAGTGCCAATGAAGCAAGCAGAGCCAACATGAGAGGAAGAAAGAAATTCTTTTCTTTTATCACGCGGTAGATGATCATTCCGTAAACAGCTATGCCAAGAATTCCTGTTGTTGCTAAAAGTTCCAATGCAAAACTGCTTGAGCGGAAAAAGGTAAATGCCCATAAAGCATCGTTGGCATTATAACTTGCGGATTTAAACATGGTGAAATCATTAAGATATGTGCCATAACCACTTCCAAGAAGCAGGCTCTTAAATACGTTGTTTTGTGAAATTGCCGCAAAAGCAGTTTGTAAACCAATATCAAAAGGAAGAATCAACGGCTTTTGAGTGGTAAAGAGCATGTAAACAGTAAGCCCAAGTCCGACTGCAATAATAAGAAAGCCAATACCAAATAATCCCATGGACATTGGAGCTTTTTTGTGGTGAGCAGTTCCTTCAGTTGAAAACGGTGAACCATTTGACCTTTTCGAATCACTCATATGATTGATATATTCATAGCCGAAATAACCTGCAATTGGTAATATAAGTGCGTAATAGATTGCTTGATCGAGAAGAGAACCAAACGTGGTGAAGTAGGTTGCATGCGTGTATGCAAAAGGCAAAAGATATACCTTAAAGAATGAAAAGAGAGTAAACAGTGAAGAAACTACTGCGCCAATGGTAAGTGTGCCAAGCAGGAAGAGCAGTTGTTTTTGATTGCTTACGACATTAATAATGACAAAATAGAGGAATCCTACAAAGAGAATCGGGGCAAATGCTGTTAGAGCATCAGCTTTGTTGGTGCTAAAGATTGCAGAAGCTAGTGTTATGAGAATAAATAAGAACATTGGAAGGCCAAATGGTGAATTTCTCAATCGTAATCGTCCTTCAACAATTGTTTTAATGCCAAAGATAAGAAGAGCGAGTGAGCTTAATGCGATGAGAAGGAATTCTTTTGGTTCAACAAATGCGTCGGTGGTTGTACTAAGAAATAAGATTGGGAAAAGAACAAAAAGTATCCCAACGATGAGAAGGCTTACGTTTTCTAAATAGGATGAAAAATTTTTCTTACGTTCAGGCATAATAGGGAATACAAACCTCTTTCCACTGTACCAACTCTTTTTGTATAATGTCAAGGATAACTTTACTATAGCAAAAATAGATTAAAGAATTGCTTTCCGGCAGGCAGATTAAGGATTGAAGAGTAAAGAATATCTTCAATCATTAATCATTAATCTTAAATCTAATTTACTATCCACCAATTAAATCCAATATCTTTTGTTATGCTCGTTGGTATTTCAACGGTAAACGAGCCTTGCGATCCATTGTTTGGATCTTGAATTGTTTGTCTGGCAAGATAGGGCGTGACAGTATCAGTATTTGAAGTTGGCGTAATATAAATAAGTGAATGAGCAGTTACAAATTGTGTGATAATGGTTCGTTGCGTCTCATAAGCACTGATGACTCCTGTTCCTGCAGATCCATTAGCCACAGTTTCGGTCATCGAAGTATCAGCTTGTGCACCACGGATAATTGAGAAGCCATTGCTTGCAACAGAATTAAATTTCGCATCACCTGAAGAAGTCAGATCTCCAGATTGATTAATTTGCAAAACGCTGCTGCCTGTTGCATTGGTAATAATAAGTGAAGAAGCTGTTTTGTCTGCCTTATTTTTCAAGTTGATAATAAGATCATTATTCGGAATAGGCGCGATAATGCCTGCGGCAAGCTCACCTTTGACAGCTACGTTATGGGAGAACACTGCATTGCCGTTAACCTGAAGGTTGCCTTGCGTGTCAATTGCCACCAATCCTCCCATGAAAAGAATATTGCCTTGACGAAGCGGCTCGATATTGAGATTTGAGCCGATGGTGTTTATTGCGTCAGCCGTAATTTTTAAATTATTATTCACTGAAATAGTCCCTTGTACTCCAACATCTGTCAGGCTCGTCGGGCCGAGTGCCACGAGCCCTTGATTGAATGTGCCGAAGCTTGCTTGAAGATTTGGGACATTTTGTAATTGGCCACTTAAACTCGCGGCAGGCTCAAAAGTATTGGTATCAATATTTTCTGAGTCGATATTTCCAGAATCACTTGCCTGAAGTTGTGTATCGTCTGCCGTTGGTATTGGACTAATGGTCGGCGTTGCAGAAATAGTGGCTGCCTCTGCGCTTTGTGTCGCTATACTATTATATATATTATATACAACGGTCGCTGCGGGGCTTGCGTTTCCATTGTTTGCAGTTTGTACGGCAGCACTTTGACTGGCGTTTTGCGTTGGTATTATCGATTGCGATATGTTTTGATCTACTAATTGAGCAGAATTACTTGCAACAGGGCTAAGAATCTGAGGCTTTTGAGGGATCTGTGCTAGATGTTTGTTGAGTCGCTGTTCTACTATCTGATCGACAATCTGCGTAATGTAATCCTTAAGCGTTTCACCGCCGATTGTTATATTATCTGTCGCGACGGAAAGCGACTGTGTTGTTAGTGTTTGAACTTGCACTGCACCCAATTGAATGGTTCCTGCAATATTTGAGAGGAATTCTGCAAGATTGGTTGAATTCATGGGTTGATTCATGGTTTGGGTAGTGTTATCATTTACTGTTGCCGATTCGCTAGCAGCCATGATATTTCCACTATCAGTGATTGCAGTTGGAGATGTTTGAGAGGAGAGGTTCACAAAAACCATTATCTGACCCACATCGTTAGGGTTTGGATCAGTATAGGATTCAAGAGCTTTACCGATGATTTGTCCAGAGCCGCTTGCATCCATAGCAACACCAGGAATTGAAGAAGAGGTGATATTATCTCCGGCTTTGATAGCACCGTTAATGCTTGAAATTTTCACCGGGACTCTCCCTTGGAGCGCGACAGGATAAACATAAAGATGAGTCGAGTCAGCTTTAGCATCAGAATTTAAAGTAATTCCAGGTTTAGTTGATATGATTCCGATAAGCTCTTTCTGGTAAGGCGTTGTCGATTCACGAATTGCTTCAGTGTTTCCTTGCCCTTCAAGAGTGACGACATTGCCTGGTTGAAGCTGTTGTGATGAGACATAATTCTCAGCAAGGTCAGCAGGTGCGGCTTGATAAGAAGCTGCATAAATTGTTCCTGGGCTTGCATTACAGGTGGTAGAGCTGTCTTGAACACACATCGTTCCAAAAACATTTAATATTTTATTTGCATCGTCCCATGAAAAGCTTCCTGCATCTTGAACCATTTGATTATTGCCATTGATGAAAGGAATGCCATTCGGGCTAAAGTCGGGAAGTGTTAATTTTTGTCCCGAGCTGATAGTTAATCCTGCATTAGCAGTAATGAGTCCATTGGCAGTAACAGATCCTTGAACGGACAAACTATTATTGATTGATGTGATGCCGCTTGATCCTCCCAAAGAAATAATAGACGCATGATCGCCGATGCTAAGGCTCCTGACACTGGATCCTGCTATATCAAAGACAGTCGAATTAGTGTTTATAGTATCACCATCGAGGATAAGATTACCCTTTATAAACTCATTACCATTGGTATCAATGGTGAATTTATCAGTTCCATGACTCTTTCCGCTAATGATTTCGCCTGTACCGTTTTGGTTGACAGTAAGGGCTGATTGACTACTTGAGGTAGCAAAAACTGACAGTAAATCATCGACCTCCAGGGCACCTGGGATACCTGATGGTCCGGTATAGTTTGATATATTTTGAATAGGTTTTTCAAGATCAATAATTCCCGATCCGTCAGGAGCAATTTTTATATCGCCATTTGATCCAGAGTTTGTAGTAAGCGATAGTGTTTGACCGATTATACTAAATTGGCCTCCAGTTGCCTGGAAGGTATGGCTTGAGTTTCCACCTATAGTTAAATTGCCAGAAGAATCAAGGGCAAGAAGCACATTTTGAGCTACATCAGGATTATCAGTGATAGGGGGGAGCCCTTCAACAGTTTGCGAATTAGCAGCATATTCGGTCGTTGGAATTTGTTGTCTAGGCGTGAGTTCTTGATTGTTCCCTACGGTGAGTCCAATATAAAGCGAAGGATTATTGGTGAAGACATTTTGATCTAATCGATTTCTTTCACCGAGAGTTGCAGTGAAGTGTCCGTTTTGATCCGGTTTGATATCTTGAGTTTCTTGCCAAAGAAGTGCAGCACCTGATGCCGCGGGGCTATTATACAGAGCAAACCGCAGAGGTGTCTCTGCGGTTATGGGTGTGTCGGTGTTATCGAGTAGTCTTCCTTGGAAGGATAGTGTCCGTGGTGGCGCAGTGTCTTGAGCTGCGAGAACTG
>Ga0265340_10000117_pt1 | contig 38709 bp, 40 predicted proteins | sample 4CB225metaG_FD_202082 | JGI IMG/M metagenome (GOLD analysis project Ga0265340, IMG submission 202082) | Rhizosphere microbial communities from Carex aquatilis grown in University of Washington, Seatle, WA, United States - 4-CB2-25 metaG | ecosystem: Host-associated > Plants > Roots >...
CAGATGGTGCGCGAAGTCGCCTCCAAGACCAACGACGCGGCGGGCGACGGCACGACCACGGCGACGGTTCTGGCCCAGGCGATCGTGCGCGAAGGCACCAAGTCGGTTGCCGCCGGCATGAACCCGATGGATCTGAAGCGCGGCATCGAGAAGGCGGTGGAAGCCGTCGTCGGCGACCTCAAGAAGCGCTCCAAGAAGGTCAAGTCGAACGAAGAGATCCGCCAGGTCGGCACGATCTCGGCGAACGGCGACACCGAAGTCGGTAAGATGATCGCCGAAGCGATGGCCAAGGTCGGCAACGAAGGCGTCATCACGATCGAGGAAGCCAAGAGCCTCGACACCGAGCTCGAAGTCGTCGAAGGCATGCAGTTCGATCGCGGCTACATCTCGCCCTACTTCATCACCAACGCCGACAAGATGGTGGCGGAGCTGGACGAACCCTACATCCTGATCCACGAGAAGAAGCTGGGTTCGCTGAAAGACCTGCTGCCGATCCTGGAATCGATCGTGCAGGCCGGACGGCCGCTGCTCATCATCGCCGAGGAAGTCGAAGGCGAAGCGCTGGCTACCCTCGTGGTCAACAAGCTGCGCGGCGGCTTGAAGGTCGCCGCGGTGAAGGCGCCGGGCTTCGGCGATCGCCGTAAGGCCATGCTGGAAGACATCGCCATCGTCACCGGCGGCCAGGTGATCAGCGAGGACCTCGGCATCAAGCTCGAGAACGTCAAGCTGAACACGCTGGGCACCGCCAAGAAGGTGCGCATCACCAAAGACGACACCACGCTGATCGACGGCGCCGGCAAGAAGGCCGACATTCAGGCGCGGGTTGCCCAGATCAAGACGCAGATCGAGGACACCACCTCGGACTATGACAAAGAGAAGCTGCAGGAGCGTCTGGCGAAGCTGGCGGGCGGCGTGGCCGTCATCCGCGTCGGCGGCGCGACCGAAGTGGAAGTGAAAGAGAAGAAGGATCGCGTCGACGACGCGCTCAACGCCACCAAGGCGGCGGTCGAGGAAGGCATCATTCCCGGCGGCGGCGCGGCGCTGCTCTATTCCACCAAGGCGCTGACCAGCCTGACCGGCGACAATGACGACCAGAATGTCGGCATTGCCATCGTGCGTAAGGCGATCCAGTCGCCGATCCGCCAGATCGTCGAGAATGCGGGCGTCGAAGCCTCCATCGTCGTCGGCAAGCTGCTCGACCAGAAGTCGGTGAACTACGGCTACAACGCTCAGACCGAAGAGTATGTCGATCTGATCGAGGCCGGCATCGTCGATCCGACCAAAGTGGTGCGCATCGCGCTGCAGAACGCCTCCTCGGTTGCGGCGCTTCTCATCACCACCGAAGCGATGGTCGCGGACCGTCCGAAGAAGGAAGCCGGCGGCGCGGGCGGCATGCCCGGCGGCGGCATGGGCGGCGGCATGGGCGACATGGACTTTTAAGTCCGTCGTTCCGCTTGAACTACGCGAAGGGGCCGGAGAAATCCGGCCCCTTTTCGTTGCGGGCGGCGTGTTGAAGGCTGAGCAGTGGCTGCAGAATCCCGCGACTGTTTGCCAATCCGGCACCGGCAGGATATTCATTCTTGCCACGGAATGACGGGCAAGGGGCAGCGCTAACTCGCGAGCGGACAACGACTTTGCACTATACAACCTTGTCAGCCGATCCAACTTCCGCCCCCCTGAACGCTCGATGATGTCGTCGCCGAGGTTGCTAAAAGTTTGCTGTCATCGCGGCGCGCGCGGTTCGTTGCTGCCGTTCGAAGCCGGCGAGCCCCTTCCGTTTTCGCTTGCGCGTTTCTTTGTCATCAAAGACGTGCCGCCCGGCGCCATGCGCGCGGACCATCCGGCAGGATGCAATCAGCTGATCGTCGCGGTGAACGGAAGCTGTCGGGCACTGGTCGGGCCGATAGAAACGCGCCAAGAATTCAGCCTCGGGACCGACGATGTCGGCCTGTTGATCCCCAAGGGTTTCTGGTTGAAGCTGGATCTCTTCGCGCCGGGAACCGTATTGGTCGTGGCCTGCGACGACATTTATCGTGGTGGCACCGAGAGGCTGGAAGACCCTGAAAGCGATACCTCCCATCCCTCAGGCTGATCCGGCGGCCAGGTTTGCAGCTCGCCGCACGGATATTTTGGACGCGATCAGCACCCTGTTGGCGAGCGGCCGGTTGGTTCTTGGGCCGCAAGTCCAGGCGTTTGAACAGAATTTCGCAGCCTATATCGGGGTCAATCATTGCATCGGCGTCGCGTCGGGAACCGACGCTCTCACCCTTGCCTTGGATGCGCTGGGCGTGGGCGCGGGTGACGAAGTCATCACCGTCGCGCTGACCTCCGCGGGAACCGCCGCAGGGATCGCCGCGACCGGAGCACGCATCCGCTATGTCGATGTCGAGCCGACGACGCGCGGAATGGATCCGGCCGCGCTCGCCCGCGCGATCGGTCCGCAAACCGCTGCCGTCGTTCCGGTTCATCTGCACGGTACGCCTTGCCGCATGGCGGAAATCCTCGGCGTTGCCGAACAACATGGCCTCGTCGTTGTCGAGGACTGTGCGCAGGCGCACGGCGCGTCGATCGACGGAAAGCGCGTCGGGTCGTTGGGACACGCCGCCGCGTTCAGTTTCTATCCGACGAAGAATCTCGGCTGCCTGGGTGACGGCGGCGCCGTCGTGACGAACTCGCCTGAGGCCGCCGCGCGGGCGAGGCGGGCGCGGCAATATGGCTGGGACGACGAGCGCGTCAGCCAACATTGGGGAATCAACAGCCGGTTGGACGAATTTCACGCAGCGATCCTTAATCGGCTGCTTCCCGATCTTGACGCTTACAACGAGCGGCGGCGGCGCTGCGCGGCCATCTATCGTGATCTTCTGCGCGAGCTGCCCATCGGACTCCCGGCGGACTTGGAGGGATCGGTCTACCACCAATTTGGCATCGAACTGGCCGATCGCGATATTGTGGCGAGCCGCCTGAAGGCAACGGGAATTGGAACCTCGATCCATTATCCGGTCGGTCTGCACCGCCAGCCCCAATTCGCCGATTGCGCCGTGCAGCTGCCGGTTACGGATCAGCTGACCGGCCGTCTTCTCAGCCTCCCCATCCAGCCGGAAGTGATAGAGGCTCGGCAGGAACAGGTTGCCCAGTGTCTCAGGGAATTGCTGGAATGACCAAGTCTGTCGTTCTCTTCGGGGCCGGATCGCCGCTGATCGTGGACTATGAAGAGACCTGCGAACGGCTGGGCATCACGATTGCCTCGATCATCCGCAATATCGATTGCCAAGATATGGCTTCGGATACCGGCAAGATCATCGCGGTCGCGGACATGCCGCGAGACCTTCTGGCCCTGCCCTTCGCGATTCCGCTATTTTCACCCGCCAACCGCCGTTCCGCCCATCTCCACGCCGCTGCGCTTGGGGCGACCTCATTCGCGACGCTGATCGACCCGACATCCATCCTTCCGCGTCACCTCGATGTCGGGCAGGGAGTGTTCGTCAACGCCGGCGCCGTCATCGGCGCATACTCCAGCTTGTCCGAGTTCTCCCTCGTCAACCGCGGCACAGTGCTGGGGCACCATTTGCGCCTCGGAGCGTTTTCTTCGATCGGTCCCGGCGCCGTCGTGGCCGGACAAGTAACGATCGAAGACGATGCCCTGATCGGAGCGGGGGCGACGATTCTCCCCGGCGTTCACATCGGAGATCATGCCGTGGTCGGCGCCGGATCGGTGGTGACGCGCGACGTTGCGCCGTTCAGCGTTGTGATGGGAAGCCCCGCGCGCGTGGTGCGGACGCTCGACAATGGCTGAGCAAATATCGGGCAAGCGCGGCGGTGTCGTTCATCTCTATGCCTTGTCGCTCAACGAGATGGCGATGCTCGGATTTTTCTTCCGGCATTACGACGAAATCGTCAACCGCTATTTTATCTACGACGACGGTTCGACCGACGGTACGCTGGAGATGCTGCGCGCCCATCCCAAGGTCGAGTGCCGCCGCTTCGAACGGCTGGTGCCGGACTCATTCATCCTTTCGGCCCATCATTTTCATGAAAATATATGGAAGCAAAGCCGCGGCTTGGCCGACTGGGTGTTTCTCACTCCGATCGACGAACATCTCTGTCACGCCGACATGGCGGGGTATCTTGAACGGTGCCGTCGCGAGGGTGTGACCGCGATACCGGCGTTGGGATATGAAATGATCGCGCGCCGACTGCCTCATGCGGGGAGCAGGCTCTGCGAGACGATCACAACAGGTGTGCCTGATATTCTGTCGAGCAAATTGTCGATCTTCAATCCAGTGGCGGTCGATAGCACGGGTTACACAGTGGGGAGGCACTACGCGTTTCCGCGAGGAACGATTGTCTTGCCGCCGTCCGACGAAGTTGTCCTTCTTCACTACAAGTACATCGACCCCGCTTACACCGTTAAGCGCCAGCACACGCTGGCCCAGGGTCTCAAGGAACGTGACCGCGCCAACCGTTGGGGGGGGCATTACGGCCATTCCGAAGAGAAAATATTGCAGGTCTTCGCGCAGCTTGAAGCTCGCACCGTTGACCTCGGCAATCCGACCTATAATCCGGATCACGATCATCGCGGCCTTAGAACTTGGAGGCTGTCCAAACATCAACAGCGCGTGCTCCGCTGTCGAAATGAAATTCACCACGCCGCGACGGTTTTCATGAATCGATATAAAGGTCTCCGAGCGTTGCTTCGCGCTCTTAGATATTTGCGTCGGCGTTTGGCCGGGGCCTAGCGCTCTGCCGTTGTGTCGCTCCAGAGGCCGAGATCAAACGACGGGGCGTAGCTGAAGGAGCTCGCGCGTCTCGGCCGCGCTGGAAATCTTTCGGTTCAGCGCAGAGGCTATCTCCGCGATCGATTTCACCAACGATGGGTTGCTGGCCGGGGACTTGGTGGCCCAGTCCGCCCAAAGATTGTCTTCGAGGCCCACCCGCACACCATGCGCGCCGGCGACACCTAAAGCATTCGCCGGGGCCTGATTGCGGCCGACTCCGCCAACGGACACGATGGAATGGTCCGGCAGGATGCTCATGGCAAAGCCAAGGTGATGAATGGTGGCTTGCAGCCCGCCGATATTTCCCAGGATGAGATTGAAATAATAAGGAGGCGCCAATCTGCCCTCGGCGATCAGCAATTTCGCAAATTCGATCATGCCGATGTCGAACACTTCCAGTTCGGGCTTCACGTTGTTCTGGTTCATCTGATCGACGAGATAGCGAATGGTGTCCGGCGCATTCAGGCTCGCCCCGGTGACGAAGTTCAAAGAGCCCAGCGTCAGGCTTGCCATATCGGGGCGCAGCGACCCGCCAAGGGCAAGGACCGCCGCGCGGTCCTCTTTGGTTTGGCCATGGCGGCCGCTGGTCGTGGCGCACAACGCCAATTCGCGGGTCTCGCGATTTTCACGCAATGCCTCGATCAGACCAGCAAACAGCTTCGGGTCGGTGCTGGGCACTCCGTCGTCGCGGCGCACGTGCAGGTGAGCGATCGATGCGCCCAAGCGCGCGGCACCGACGACGTCCGCAACAATGGCCGCTTGCGTGATGGGAACGGCCGAATTTTTGTTGTGATCCGCGACCGCACCCGTCGGGGCCAGATTTATGATGAGCGGGCGGTTCAGCATCTGTTGGCTCGACGTGGAGGAGTTCGCGTCACAAGCGACCGCTTCACGCGAGGCGGCCCGTATGCTTCCAGCGTATCATCAATCCGGTGTGCCGGACGGCAAATTTCCCTCAGTGCCGGCTTGGACGCAATCCTAATTCTCGTCCGCGGTCTTCTTGGCGTCGAGCGCCCACACCACGTCCGCGGTCCAGGGGACGTCGGTGAGCCTGCCCTCCCGGATCGCCGGCAGGTAATGCCACGCTTTCACGCATTTCACCGCGCCGTCGTCGAGCCCCTTCGTGCCGCTCGACTTCGTGACGCGCACGTTCTCCACCGTGCCGTCCGCCAGAACGCGGAAGGTAAGCTCTGTGGTGCCCTCCTGGTTGAGAAGCCAGGCCCAGAACGGATAATTCCCGTTGCAATCCTGCGCCTTCGAAAGCGTCGGCGGCTGCGAAATTTTTTGCACGACGCGCACGACTTGCTTGACGACCGGCGGCGGCACAGCGGCCTGCACCGTGAACATCGCGCCCAGATGATAGATGAACAGCAGCGAGGAGGCGGTGGCGATGGCGCCCGCCGCCACCCAGGCATAGATGTTGGTACGGAAGCGCTCGTTGAAGAACAGCCCCGACGAAATCACGAAAACCAGGAACTCGATAACGATCATACCTCACCCTTCTCCTCGCCCTTGAGATAGGCCTCCACCGTCCCTTTGAGCTTGATGGTCATCGGATTGCCGTGGCGGTCGAGGCTCTTGCCCGCGGCGACGCGGATCCAGCCCTCGCTCAGACAATATTCCTCGACATTGGTTTTTTCTTGACCGTTGAAGCGGATGCCGACGCCGCGCTCGAGCAGCGCCTCGTCGTAATAAGGGCTTTTCGGGTTGGTGCAGAGCCGGTCGGGCAGCGCGTCGTTCATGGCCAAAAACCTTTTGGATAATGGGGCCTTGCAGGGTCATAATCGATTGCGACGGGCATTCCAACGCGCATCTTTTCACGGCTTGATCGGCGGCGGAATTCATCGTCCACTGCCCTCCCGCCATCTTCTCCGAGGAACCGTCCATGCAATTTTCGATGTACGAAGCGTCCCTTCCGCCGATGATCCATATGCTCAAAAACCTGTCGGCCATTCTGACCAAGGCCGCGGCACAGGCCAAGGACGACAACATCAGCCTCGCCAGCCTTACCGAGGCGCGGCTGGCGCCCGACATGTTCCCATTCACCCGGCAAGTCCAGATCACCAGTGACGTCGCGAAGGGCTGCGCGGCGCGGCTCTCTGGCCAGGAAGCGCCAAGCTGGCCCGATACCGAAACCACCTTTCCCGAGTTGCAAGAGCGCGTCGCCAAGACGATCGCCTATCTGCAAAGCGTAAAGCCGGAGCAGGTCGCCGGATCGGAGAGCCGCAAGATCACGCTCAAGTCCCCCACTCGCACGCTCGAATTCACCGGCAGCGACTATCTCACGACCTTTGTGCTGCCGAATTTCTATTTCCATCTGACGACGGCGTACGGCCTGCTGCGCCATAAGGGCATCGCGATCGGCAAGATGGATTACCTCGGCAACGCGTGATCAAGCGTTCGCCGACTGATTACAGTTCGCAATAAAAAAGGGCCGGGAACAACCCCCGGCCTTTCTTACGACGGCTCCTTGTTTGTCCACCTGACCATTACGGGTATTGTGACGCGGGCGTGCAGAGTCTGCGCGCGAAGCATGATGAAAGGAGCACACCATGCGACTGAAAATGTTTCTTGGGGCGGTGGCCGCGCTTTTGATTGTGGGCGGCTCAGTCGTGGGCAGCGTGCCCGCGCAGGCCCAACGCTGGGAAGATTGCCACGACCGCATCGACCATGCCCAGCGGCATCTCGATCATATGATCGACCGTTACGGGTATCGCAGCGACGCCGCGCGCGAGGCGCGCCGCGAACTCGAAGATACCCGCGACTGGTGTTATCGCCACCATCGTGACCGCTGGGATCCGGGGTTTCACATCGACATCCCCTTAGGCCATGGCGACGACTACGACCACGGCTACGATCATCATCACTAGTCCATTCTTGAGAGGGGCCCGGAGCGCTTCCGGGCCCTTTTGCGGAATGGATGTAAAGCACGCTTGACATCGCCGCGCGGGCCTGTATTGTAAAGGTCGCTTTACATGGAGGGTGTCCCGTGGCTCCCGTCTCGCAGGCTCCGCGCCGTTATTTCATCGAGTTCAATGTGGCGATGCTGCTGTACGCCGGCGCCGTCGTCGGCCGGCAATTCGCGTTGCACGCCGTCAGCGCGCCGGCGCTCAAGACGTTGATCCTGCTTTCACCCATTCCTCCGGTCCTGCTCGCGGTGCTCGCGGTGGTACGCTTCTACCGGCGGATCGACGAATTGCAAAAGCGGCGTTTGCTGGAATCGCTTGCCGTCAGCGCGGGCGTGACCGGCGTATTCGCCATCTGCTGGGGCTTCCTGACCGATGTTGGTGCGCCGCCTCTTTCCATCGGCTATGCGTGGGGCGTCATGGGCTTGAGCTGGCTGATCACCGCGGCGGCATTCGGATGGCGCGACAGCGTGTCCGAAGGCAGACTAGGCAAGGTGTTTCGCAATTTGGCCGTCACCATTGCGCTTGTGGCGGTGGTAACTGCCGCATATGCCTTCGCCGCCATCGAATTCGGATTGCCGCATTCCGCGAGACTTCTGGTCTTGCTGGCGACGGTCGTTTTTCTCAGCCGTGTCGGCTTCAGCCTCTTCTCGAAGAGCTCCCCATCGTGCTGAACAGCCTGCGAGAGCTGCGCGGCGAACGCGGCTGGAGCCAGGCCGATCTGGCCGAGAAGCTCAACGTCTCGCGCCAGACGGTCAATGCGCTCGAGACCGGCCGCTACGACCCCAGCCTGCCGCTCGCCTTCGCCATCGCCAAGCTGTTCAAGTTGAGGATCGAGGATATATTTCAACCAAGTTGAAACCCTGATGGAGAGCAGCGATGAGCTCGGCCGAGATTTTCGATCTCTTCGCAACCGCCATCAATCATCAGGACGTCAAATCCCTGGTGGCGCTGATGACCATAGACCATGTCTTTATCGACTCATGGGGGCAGCGGACGGAGGGTGCGACTCCAATGGGGGCTGGATGGCGCGGTTACTTTGCGATGTGCCCGGACTATTGGATTCGCGCCGACCATATTGTGGGCGAGGATAGCGTCGTCTTGGCCGTTGGCGAGGCCGGCGGAACCATCGACGGGATATCCTGGCGGATACCGGCGGCGTGGAAGGCCGTGGTCCGCGACGGTAAAGTGGCGGAGTGGCGCGTATTCGCCGATAACAAGCCGGTCTTCGAGATCCTGGCAAAGCGAAAGTGAGACCCCGCTTCGCTTGACTTGGAACGGGCCCCTGGAAGATGGTCCGGGCGCATTATTTGGGGAGAAAGCCCGTGTCCGCGCCCGCAACCGCCTCGCAGATTCACATCACCTTGCCGGACGGCAAGACGATGACGTTTCCGCGCGGCGTGACGGGCGGCGAGATCGCGGCCGCGATCGGCCCGGGCTTGGCCAAGGCGGCGCTGATCCTGGAGGTGGACGGGGCGGAATATGACCTGTTCCGGCCCATCGAGCACGACGCCAAAATCCGCATCGTCACCAAGAAGGACGACAAGGCGCTGGAGCTGATCCGCCACGACGCGGCGCATGTGTTGGCCATGGCGGTGCAGGCGCTTTATCCCGGCACTCAGGTGACTATCGGCCCGGCGATCGAGGACGGCTTCTATTACGATTTTGCGCGCGACACCCCGTTCACGCCCGAAGATCTACCGAAAATCGAAGCCAAGATGCATGAAATCGTGAAGGCGGATTTGCCGACGCGGCGCGAAGTGTGGCCACGCGACAAGGCCATTGCCCATTTCAAGTCGATCGGCGAGACCTACAAGGCCGAGTTGATCGAGGGCATTCCAGCGGGCGAAGATGTTTCGATCTATTGGCACGGCGATTGGCACGATCTATGCCGCGGGCCGCACTTTGCGACCACCGGCAAGATCGGAGACGCCTTCAAGCTGACCAAGATTGCGGGTGCCTATTGGCGCGGCGATTCCAAGAACGCGCAGCTTCAACGCATCTACGGCACGGCTTGGCGGGACCAGAAGGAACTCGACGCCTATCTCACGCGTCTCGAAGAAGCAGAAAAGCGCGACCACCGGCGCATCGGCAAGGAGATGGAGCTTTTCACCTTCTCACCCGATGTCGGCGCGGGCCTGCCGCTGTGGATGCCAAACGGCATGGTGATCCGCCAGGAACTCGAATTCCTGGCGCTGCAGGAAGAGCGCAAGGACGGCTATGTCCGCGTGGCTACTCCGCACATCACCAAAGAGACGCTGTATCTGCGCTCGCGCCATCTGCCCTATTACGCCGAAACGATGTATTCGCCGCTCGATATCGACGGCGAGAATTACTACCTGCGGCCGATGAACTGCCCGCATCACCACATGATCTATCTGGCAACGCGCCACTCCTATCGCGAGCTGCCGCTGAGGATCGCCGAATACGGCCAGGATTACCGCTACGAAGCCTCGGGCGGGCTGTCCGGGTTGATGCGGGTGCGCGGCTTCTGCATGAACGACGCGCATATCTATTGCCGCTATGACCAGGCGAAAGAGGAATTCATCAAGGTCATGCATCTGCATGCCCGCTACTACGACCTGATGAACATCAAAGACTATTATATGCGCCTGTCGCTGCCCGACCTCGACAAGCTCGACAAATATGTCGACCAGCCGGAGAAGTGGCTGACCGCGCTCGACATCATCCGCGAGGCGATGAAGGAATCCGGCTACCCCTTCAAGGAGGTCAAGGGCGAGGCGGCGTTCTACGGCCCCAAGATCGATTTCGAGATCAAGTCGGTGATCGGCACCGAATATACGATCTCGACCAACCAGCTCGACTTCCTGGCGACCCAGACGTTCGGGCTCAGCTATATTGGCGAGGACGGCGGGGAACACCCGGTCTATGTCATCCATCGCGCGCCGCTCGGCACCCATGAACGTTTCACCGCGTTCTTGATCGAACATTATGCGGGGGCGTTCCCGGTGTGGCTGGCGCCCGTCCAGGCCCGCGTCATCCCGATCAGCGAAAAGGCCAGCGAGTACGCCGAAACCGTGCGCAAGACGCTGTTCCAGATGCCCGTGGTCAACGGTACCGGCGGTCTGCGCGTGGATATCGACCTCACGCAGGAGCGCATGCAGAAGAAAATCCGCGACGCCCAGCTCGCGAAAATCCCCTACATGCTGGTGGTCGGCGAACGCGAGGCGGCCGAGGGCAAAGTCGCCGTCCGTCTGCGTTCGGGCAAGGATTTGGGGCCGATGCCCCTCGATTCGTTCGCCGCCCGGATCAAGCAAGAGGCCGAATCCCGCAAGGATGTGGCGGAATAGCCCTTGCGAAAAGCGCCGTACTTCCTATTCTTAGGCCGTTCGACGGCCCCCGTGCGGCCTGTTGTGGAGGATTTGCCCTGCGCCCATAAGCCGAAACAACTTTCGCGAGGCAGGTCGATCCTCGCGAGAGCTGCGTCCGCGCGTGCGCCAAGCAAAAGGAGAGAGTCATAGTACCCAGACGTTTCGCATCGCAGGCGCCGGCCCCCTCTAAGGACGGCCCGCGCGTCAACGAGGAGATCTTCTCCAAAACCATTCTTCTGATCGGCGACGACGGCCACAAATACGGCGAGATCGGCACCGAAGAGGCCCGCGCCATCGCGGAGGAGAAGGGCTACGACTTGGTCGAGGTCTCGCCCGAAGCCAAGCCCCCCGTGGTCAAACTGATGGACTACGGCAAATTCAAATACGAACAGCAGAAAAAGGCCGCCGAGGCGCGCAAGAAGCAGAAGGTCATCGAGATCAAGGAGATCAAGATGCGCCCTACCATCGACGACCACGATTACGAAACGAAGATGAAGGCGATGCGCCGCTTCTTCGGCGAAGGCGACAAGGTCAAGGTCACCCTGCGCTTCCGCGGCCGCGAGATGGCGCACCAGCATCTCGGCATCGCCCTGCTCAACCGCATCCAGAAGGACACCGAAACCTTCGCCAAGATGGAGCAGTGGCCCAAGATCGAAGGCCGCCAGATGATGATGGTGCTGGCACCCCGGTAGAACGGCCCCCTTCGGCTCGGGCGCACGCTGTCGCTACGCGCCGCTCGCCACTTCCCCCGCTGCGCGGGGCAGAAACAAAGCGCCATTACTTTCCGCCCCCGCGAAGCGGGGGAGGTGCTGAGCAAGCACTGGCGAGCGAAGCGGAGGGGGCGCAAAAACAAAACCCTCATGCGCCGCATGAGGGTTTTGCCTTCTTAAATCTTCCCTTGATTTACAGGAAGCGCGACGCGGTGTGGAATGCCGTTTCGCCGATATCCTGCAGCGGCCCCAGAGGCTGAACCGAATCGTGCACCGCCTCGATCTTCGGCCGACCCGACATCAACTTGTAAGCGACATGTCCGTCCTGCATCAGCAGCACGACCTCGGCCTGCCAGCCGCTGTCGAGCGTCTCGCGCTCGAAGCCGAGCACATCGAGGAAGATGTTGCCCGTGCGCTGCGATTCGATGTGCTGGGGATGGAAGACGTAGGCGGAACAGCGATCCTGCGCCTGGATGCAGGCCTGAACCGGTGGCGCCAGACGATCGAAGCTCATGCTGCTGTTCGGCATGAAGCGTTCGATGACGCCGAGGTAGGAAAGAACCTCGACGTTCGGCGTGGTCGCCGTGTCGAAGCCGATCTTCGGCAATTCTTCCTGGCGCGTGCTGCCCGGAATAATGCCCGTATAAGCGGCCGCGACCTGTTCGTACGTCTGGAAATTCGTCGAGCCCGAGACCTGAATGTCGTGCGGTAAAAGCCCAAGCCCGCCGCAACCCACCAGCGACAGCATGAACGACGCACTGACGATTATTTTGATCGCGCGGCGTGAGCCGCCGTTTTGGCCATTTTGCATTTGCCCCAACCCACCCAAACGCATTTACGTTTTCTTTTCATTGAGGCTAACGGGTTTTTTGGGGTTTGGGAAGGACCAAGGAATTATTTGACTAAGCGCCAACGTCACATGGTTAGCGGGCGCCTACCCCGGCCATGGCCGACGGGTCCCCGTTGGCGCCACTCAACACCACGGCAATCGCTTGACTTCGGGCGGAAATTTTGCCGGAAATCAGCGCCGCAAGCCCCGCCGCCCCGCTCGGTTCAACGAGCAATTTGAGCGACTTCGCCGCATAGCTCAGCGCCGCAACCAACTCGGCGTCGCCGACCGACAATGCGTCAGTGATGTGACGTTTCGCAATTGCGAAAGGAATTTCGCCCGGGGTCGGCGCCATCAGACCGTCGGCGAGAGAGGGTGCTCCGCCCGGCGCCGTGCTGCGTACCCCGGCCACCAGCGACCGTCTCATCCCATCGAAATTCTCAACCTCGACGCTGACGATCCGCGTCGAGGGACTGAGCGCGGAAAACGCCAGCGCGATGCCGCCGACCAAACCTCCACCACTGCACGGCACCAGGATGGCGTCGAGCCGGACACCCAGCCGCGCGGAGGCGTCGGCAATCTCCAAGCCCACAGTGCCTTGTCCCGCCACCACGTCGGCGTCGTCGAAAGGGCGGACGAGCGTCGCGCCGCGTTCTTCGCACAACTTGAGCGCAATCGCTTCGCGGTCGTCGGTGGCGCGATCGTAGAAGACGATCTCCGCGCCATAGGCCTTGGTGCCCTCAAGTTTGGCGGCGGGCGCATCCTTCGGCATCACGATCAGCGCCGGAACGGCGAACAGCGCAGCCGCTGCGGCCACGCCCTGGGCATGATTGCCGGAGGAGAACGCCACCACGCCCTTGGCGCGGTCGGCCGCGGGGATCTGGCTGATGCGATTGAAGGCGCCGCGGAACTTGAACGATCCGGTGCGCTGCAGGGTCTCCAGCTTCAGAAAAACGCGCGCGCCGAGTTTCGCGTTCAGCTCGGCATTTTCCACTAAGGGAGTGCGCCACGCGAACGGCGCGATCCGCGCGGCGGCGGCCTCCACATCGGCGAAGCTGGGCAGATTGACAGCCATGCTATGATTCCCCCGTTTTTCATCTACTCTATCCGAAATGACGATCCCCAAGCCGAGAGATTTCTGCGTGGCCGTTGCGCTGCTGTTGTGGGCAGCGCCCGCCGCGGCGGCCCCTCAGGTGCTCGCCACCATCAAGCCGGTCCATTCGCTGGTGGCCGCTGTGATGGAAGGCGTGGGCACGCCGCAGCTTCTGATCGGCGGCGCCTTGTCGGAGCATTCCTATGCGCTCAAGCCCTCCGACGCCCGCAAGATCGAAGGCGCGACCGCGATCTTCGAGATCGGCCCCGATCTGGAAACCTACCTGACTTCGCCTCTGGCGGCGCTCGGCGACCCCGGCCGGGTTGTCGTGCTCGAACGCGCGCCCGGCGTGCATCTGCTCGCGGCCCGGCGCGGCGGCTTATGGGGCAGCGATACGGACGAAGGACCCACAGACCCGCATCTGTGGCTCGATCCGCACAACGCCGTCGCCATGACCGCCGCCATCGCCGCGAAGCTGATCGAGATCGACCCGGCCCATGCGGCTGCCTATCGCGCCAATGCCGGGCGCGAAACCGCCCTGCTCACAGCCCTCGACAAGGAACTGGCGGCACGGCTCGCGCCCCTGCGCGGACGGCCGTATATCGTTTTCCACGACGCCTACCATTACTTCGAAGCCCGTTACGGGCTGACCCCAGCGGGCGCGGTGACGGTGGCTCCCGATCGCCCGGTCGGGCCGCGCCGCATCGAAACCCTGCGCGGCGCGATCCTCGCCGGCCATGTCGCCTGCATTTTCCGCGAGCCGCAATTTCCCCCCAAGCTGATCGAGACCTTGCAGGAAGGCTCGTCCGCGCGCATCGGCGTGCTCGATCCGCTGGGCGCGGACCTGCAGCCTGGGCCGCAGCTTTATCCCGAGCTGCTGCGCGGGCTGGCGCGCGCGCTCACCCTCTGTCTGGACGGCGCCAAAAACCCTTAGCGCACGGAAAGCCCAGCGGTTATGGTCGCGCCGCGCTGCGCGACGCCCCATTCGGATTACAGCCCATGATGAAGACCTATCTGCCGCAGAACGGCGGTCTCAAAGCCGCACCCGACGCCGAGAGCGCCGCAGCGATCGCCCACGGCCTTTGGATTGACCTGATCGATCCCAGCGCCGAGGAACGCCAGAGCGTGAACAACGCGCTGGGCATGGAATTGCCGACGCGGGCGGACATGGAGGAGATCGAAATCTCGAGCCGCCTCTATTCCGAGGACGGCGCATTGTTCATGACCGCGCTGATTCTGGCCAACAGCGGAACCGAGAAACCCACCGCCGACGTGGTGACCTTCATCCTCGCCCGCGAGAAGCTCATCACCTTGCGCTACATTGATCCGCAGCCCTTCCGCACCTTCGAGGCGCGCTGCGGGCGCAGCATGATCGGAGCCAACAAGGCCGAGAACGCGCTGATGGCGCTGCTCGACGTGGTCATCGACCGGCTCGCCGACATTCTGGAACGCGCCGGTTCGGAGATCGAGGGGATCTCGCACGAAATCTTCGACTCCACGCGCGGCAACCAGTCCATGACCTCGCGCGATTTCCAGAAGATTTTGCGCGCGCTCGGCCGCAAGCACGATCTGAACAGCAAGATCCGCGACAGCCTGCTCTCGCTCGCCCGGGTGCTGGCGTTCCTGGCGCAGGCGATGGACACCACAGCCAATAAGGACGTGCTGGCCCACGTCAAGACTCTGACACGCGACGTGCAATCGCTGCAGGACCATTCGTCCTACATGGGAAACAAGCTGAGCTATCTGCTCGACGCGACGCTTGGCCTGATCAACATCGACCAGAACAACATCATCAAGATCATGTCGGTCGCCGCCATGGTCTTCTTGCCGCCGACGCTCATCGCGTCGGTCTACGGCATGAATTTCAAATTCATGCCGGAACTGGACTGGATGGGCGGCTACCCCATGGCGGTCGTGTTGATGTTAGTCTCGATGGTGCTGCCCTATCTGTGGTTCAAGCGCAAAGGGTGGCTCTGACCCGGCGATGAGAAACGTCTCGCTCGCCATTACCTTGAAGCTGGCGCAGACGCTGGCCTTTTCGCTGATGTACGCCGCGATCAAGCTGGCCGGGACCGTGCCGATCGGACAGGTCGTGTTTTACCGCGGCCTGTTTGCGCTCCTGCCGCTCTTCGCCTGGAGCTTCTTCACGGTCGGCCCCATCGCGGCCATCAAGACAGAGCGCCCCGCCTATCACGTCGTGCGCTCGGTGGTCGGGGCCTGCGCGATGTTCACCAATTTCACCGCTCTCAAGCTCTTGGCGTTGGCGACCGTGACCGCCTTTGGCTTCATGCAGCCGATTTTCGCCGTGATCCTGGCGGCGCTTTTTCTGCACGAACGCGTCGGGCGCTACCGCTGGGGTGCGGTTATCATCGGCTTCGCGGGTGTGCTGTTGATGATCGCGCCGCATGGCGGGCTCGATTCGCTCCTCGCGCTGCACGTGTCGCGCGGTGTGGGCTATGCGCTGCTGTTCTCGTTCCTGTCGGCGGTGGTGGTGGTCTGGATCCGGCAGATGAGCGCCACCGAGCGCAGCGAAGCGATCGTGTTCTATTTCATGGCGGCCTGCGCCGTGCTGGGGGCGGTGACCATGATTTGGGAGTATGTGCCGCTGAGCTTCATGCAAGTCTTTTGGCTGGTGATGTGCGGCGTGATCGGCGGCTTGGGGCAAATCTTCATGACCTATTCCTACCGCTATGCCGAGCCGTCGCTGCTCGCGCCGTTCGATTACATCTCGATGGTGTGGGCGACGCTGCTCGGCTACTTCGTGTTCGCCGAAGTTCCCGCAACGCTGGTGTTCGTGGGCGCGGGTGTGGTGATCGCGGCGGGCCTGTTCATCGCCTGGCGCGAGCACCGGCTGAAGGTCGCACTTCCGGTCGAGCCGATGACGTGAACGCATCGAGCGCCGCCACCAGCGCGTCTCCGAAGAAATGGGCAACTTCGCCGCGCACGCCCTCATAAAGACTGGGGCCGTCGCCCGAGCAGATCAAACTGCCGTCCACGGTTTCGGCGGATGGCACCAGCACGCCATGTTCGAAGGTCAACGGAAACAGGATCGAGACCATCGGCTTGTAAAGGTGATAGTCGAGCGAATTCGCCAAGCAAAAGGCGTGGATTTTGCAGCCCCGCCCCTGCCGCTCTGCGAAGACGCATTTGCCGCCCACAGCGCGCGTGCGCCCGTGCCGGCCCGAAGGGAATTCCCCGTCCACGACAATCCCCGGCGCGAACCAATCGGTTTGCGGCACCTCCACGAATTTCTCGAACGCGGGGCCGAGGGCGGAAAGCCGCTCCATGTTGGCGGCATCGATGTCCACGCCGTGGTCGCAGCACTGATCGTTGCAAAAACCGCAGGCCATGCAATGGGTGAAATAGCGCAGCGCAAAGATGTCGGTATCGACCGCGCGGATGACCGGAGCGCCGAAGATGGAGGGATAATCTCGGTCGAGCGCAATGACGCTCATGGCAAGGCCGCCTGGACGATCTTCTCGATCAGCTCGGCATAGGAGAGACTGGCGCGCTCCGCTGCCGCCGCCAAGCCCGCGTCGGGCGCGATGCCGGGATTGGGATTGATTTCGAGGATCAAAGGCTCGCCCGCGTCCGTGACGCGAAAATCGATCCGCACATAGCCCACAAGGTCGAACAAGGCCCAAGTCTTGCGGCAGAGATCGGTCAGCGCGGCGGCCAATCGCGGCTCCTCGCTCTCGACGCCGAAGCGGCGCACCGTCTTGACGGAGTCGAACGAGCCCTCCGCCCATTTGGCGCGGTAGCCGACGATCCTAGGCTTGTCCGCCGGCCAGTCCTCGAAAGTCATCTCCGCAATAGGAAGAACGCGCGGGCCGTCCTTTTCCTGCAGCAGGCTGATATTGAATTCGCGCCCTTCGACAAAGCTCTCCGCGAACCAGCGCCCGCCAAAGCGCTTCATGCTGTCTTCGGCCCGCGCAGGCGCCTCGGTGCCCTTCACCACACACTTATCGTCGAGGCCGATGGAGGAATCCTCGTCGGCCGACTTGACGATATAGGCGCGATCCTCCGCCAACGCGGCCCAGGCGGGCGGCGCTGACCAGTCCGGCGTCGGCAGACCCGCGGCGCGCAAGATGGTCTTGGCGAACACCTTGTCGGTCGTGGCGCAGAAATGGGCCGCCGTGCCGCCGGTGAAGCACACGCCCAGCCGCGCCAGCATGGCGGGCGCGAGGGACGAGTAAATTCCCGCGCCGAATACCGACTCCACCAGATTGAACACCACGTCCGGGCGCTCGCGGCCGAGCATCTTGCCCAGCGCCTTGGCGTCCGGCCGGAACGGCGCCTGCACTGCCTCGTGGCCCCGGCTTTGCAGCGCCGCTTCCACCGCCTCGGCGGCGATCAGCGTGTCCTGATCCTCGGGCGGCGCGTCCGGCGGCACGTCCGAATGAAGAACGAGAACCTTCATCACTCCGCCGCGCGGCGCAGTAAGGCGAGCTCGGGATGGCGCTTGAGGAACGCCGCCATGATCGCGCCGATCAGTCCCTGATAGCCGACGCCCGCATGGTCGGCGATCATGCACAGATCGGAATGGTTGGGGCGCAGGCCGGCCAGCGGGTTGACCTCGATGAAATTCGGCTTGCCGGCCACGTCGCTGCGGATGTCGATACGCCCGCCGTCGCGGCAGCGCAGCGCCCGCCACGCGGCCAATGCCACCTCGCCCGCCGCGCGCGCCTCGGCGTCGTCCGCCGGAACGATGTCGACCTTCTCCTCCCAGCCCTCGCTCTTGTTCGCGAGCCCATAGCCCGCGCCGACGAACTTTTCCTTCGGCACGATCTCGCTGACGCCAAGCACGTGCGCCTCGGCGCCCGTGCCGAGGATGCCGACAGTGAACTCGCGCCCGGGCAGAAAGGCTTCGACCAGGACCGGCTGCCGGAAGCGCACCAGCAGGTCCGCCGCGACCTGCTTGAGCCCCACCGCGTCGGCGACCTTGGAATGCTCGTTCACACCCTTGCCCGAGCCTTCCGCCACCGGCTTGAGGAACAGCGGATAGGGGAGCGCGACCTTCACCACATCCTCGATCGTCTCGATGACGGCGAAGTTGGCGGTCGGCACCCCAACATCGCGGACGACGCGCTTGGCCATCCCTTTGTCGAGCGCCAGCGTCAGGGTGAGCGGATCGGAGAACACATAGGGAATGTCGTAGGCTTCGAGCAGCGCCGGGGCCTGGGCCTCGCGCGACACCCCCTTCAGCCCTTCGCAGAAATTGAACACCGCATCCCAGCGCTCGCCCGCCACCAGCCGCCGGGCGAGATCGCGCACCGTGCCGATGCGGACCGGGACGTGCCCGAGCTTGGCCAGCGCCTCGCAAATCGCTGCGATGGTGATCTCGTGGTCGAACTCGGCCGTTTCCTCCTCGCCATAGCCTTGCGCGAGGTAGTCGGACCGGAGGTCATAGGTGACCCCGATGCGCATGGGATTACTCCGCCGCGAGGCGCCGCTTATCGCGGCCCAAGGTGCCGCCGGGATCGGGATAGCGATAAATCTTGCCCTCGAAATTGCGCAGCAACAGGTCGTCGCCGTCGCGGCCGACCACCAGGTCGGGCGCAATCTGGATCTTGCCGCCGCCGCCGGGTGCGTCCACCGCGAAGATGGGGGTGGCATAGCCCGTGGTGTGGCCGCGCAGCCCCTCAATGATCTCCAGACCCTTCTCGACGGTCGTACGGAAATGGGCCGAGCCGCGGATCGGGTCGCACTGGTAGAGGTAGTAGGGCTTGACCCGGCGCTTCAAGAGGCCCTGCATCAGGGGCCTCATCACGGCGACGTCATCGTTGATCCCCTTCATCAGAACGGTCTGGCTGCCCAGCGGGATGCCGGCGTCGGCGAGGCGCGAAGTGGATTCCGTCACCTCGTCGGTCAGCTCGGCCGGATGGGTGACATGGATGCTCATCCACAGCGGATGATGCTTCTTAAGCATCTTGGCGAAGTCCTTGGTGATGCGTTGCGGCAACACCACGGGAACTTTCGTACCGATGCGAAGGAACTCGATGTGCTTGATGGCCCTCAGCCGCGTCAGCAGCCAGTCGAGCTTGTCGTCGCCGAGTGTCAGCGGATCGCCGCCCGACAGCAGCACGTCGCGCACTTCGCTATGGGCTTCGAGATAGGCTAGCGCCTTTTCCCATTGGCGGGTGGAGAACTGATATTCGCCGCCCGGATTGCCGACGACGCGCGCGCGCGTGCAATAGCGGCAATAGGTCGAGCAGGTGCCGGTGGTGAGGAACAACACGCGGTCGGGATAGCGATGAACCAACCCCGGAACCACGGTGTCGTGGTCCTCGTCGAGCGGATCGTCGGCTTCGCCGGGGCTGCGGATGTACTCGGCGCCGGTCATGATGTGGGTGCGCCGCAGCGGTTCGCTCGGGTCGTCGAGCCCCATCAGGCTTGCGTAATAAGGCGTAATTCCAACGGGCAAAGCGCCTTCGTGGCGCTCGACCGCGGCGCGCTCGTCCGCCGACAGGGCGAAGATTCGCGCCAGCTCGTCGAGCGAGCGGATGCGGGTGCGCATCTGCCAGCGCCAATCGTTCCACTCCCGCGTGGACGTATCGGGGTAGAAGCGGCGATAGAAAGCGCGGGTGTCGGGATTGACGGGGAAACGAAGCGCGGTTTTCGCCTGCGCTAGATTCGTGACCTTGTTCGTTTCCGGAAGTGAAGCTAAGGCCGGTCTGGGTTGGGCGGGCCGTAGCGGAGGCTTCAGCTCGCGCCCCCGCATCGCTTGGAGACCCATCTTAGTCTCTTTTAGCTCCGATGGTTGCCACCAGCGCGAAAGCCCCAACGACTCCCCGTCAACAGGCGCAACAGACGAGTCGATCTTTAGTAGCTTCCGTCGGTTCGTCAAGAGAAACCGCGCGAGTACTTGTCTAGATGGTGAAGGCGCCAGACGAGGCGACCGACGAATGAGGCCCATCATTGAAGACCGGCGAAGAGATCGCCCCGCCTGTTCTGCGTGGGTCAAGAGAAGCCCTGCACAAGAGGGGGAATGTTTTTGGAGAACAGACACTTGGCGGATTGATGCAGACTTCGTCCAACTTTTCGCCAGCGCTGTGCGGATGGCCGCCGAAGCGTGCGCAGATTATCGCGCGCGCCGCGATGACTGGCCAAGGGCAAGACGAGGGATGCTGTGGATTCACTCGGCGGGCGGCGGCGTCACCTCGCGCACCGGCGCGATGCGATAGATCCGGATGCGGACGCGCCGGCCGTGCGAGTAGTTGAAGCCCCAGACCGACCCGACCTGACTCGCGTCCGCCTCCAGTTCGGCCAGCCGCGCCATGAACGCAGGCTGCTCGCGGTCCTCAACCAGCGCCAATCCGCCTTGGGCTGCGCCAACTTCGGCGGCGCCGCGTCCGTCGGTCTGGGCCGTCTCCGTCCCGAGCAGGAAGACGAGACTGGGCTCGACATAGCCGGCCAAGCTGGGCGCCGGATCGCCGGGCCGGGCGAGCGCCCGTGCCGCCGCGGCCGCTCGCGGACTGACCCAAAATTGATCAAGCCTGGGTCCGACAAACGCTGTGAGCGTCGGATAAAAAACGAGCGTCGATGCCAAAGCCAGCATGACGGCGGCCACCTTCGCCCGGCGCAGGAATGCGACCAATGCGGCCAGAGCAATCGCCGCGCCAACGCAGTCGGCGGCAATCAGCCTGCCCCCAGCGATAGCGATCAGACTGCCAGCAACAGGCCCTCCCGAACTATCCAGGCCATAAAGCCTAGGTAGGATGATCACACCCACGAAAAGCACCGCCACGCCGAGCGCGAACTGTAGCGAAGCCACAATGCGCACCAGTTTCCCCCAAAGCGACGACGCCTCTCGGGGGGCCATCACCCATACCGCCGCCAGCATCGCCAGCGCCGGATAGACCGGCAAGACGTAATGCGGCAGCTTGGTTGGCACCAGCTCGAACATCACCCAGCAGGCTCCCGCCCAAACCAGCAGGAATCGCATCGCGGGCTCTGCCCGGTTGCGGATCGCCGCCAGCAAGCCCGGCAGCAGGAACAGGGTCGCCGGCCACAAGGTGAGGCTCGCCAGCGCCAGGAAATAGCCCGGCGGCGCGCCGTGCGATTCCTGCCCCCCGGCCAGCTTGCCGGCGAAATCGTGGCCCAGCGATTGTTCATAGAACTGGCCGTGGCTCTGCAGCCAGATGGCGATCAGCCAGGGCAGCACCACGGCGAGCGTAAGCGCCACGCCCATGAGCGGTTTGGTGCGTCCCAGCCACCGGCCTTCCCGGTCCCAGAGCGAAAGGACGATGGCGGTGGCCGCACAGACCCCGATAACAACCGGTCCCTTGACCAGGATGCCCGCGGCGAACGCCGCCCAGCCAAGAAGCAGGAGCCTTCGGCCGGGAGCGAGCGCGACGCCTCGCGCCGCTTGATAAACGCGCAGCAGCACGCCTTGCGCGCCCATCACGCAGGCGAGTAGCACGGCGTCGGTGGTGGCGATGGTCGCCTCGGCGGCCATCAGCAGCGTCGTGCCCAAGAGTGCCGCGGCCAGCAGCGCCGCCTCGGCGCTGGCGAACGCTCGCGCGCACCAGAAGGTCAACCAGACGGCCGCCAGCGCGCCCATCAGCGACGGCAGGCGATAGGTCCAGATATGATCGCGCGCGCCCATCCCGGCGACCTTCGTGCTCGCCGCCTGCAGCCAATAGATGCCGACGGGTTTCTTGTAGCGGGGCACCGCGCCGAAGCGGATGTCGACGAAGTTGCCGCTCTCGAGCATCTGCTTCGAGGCCTGAGCGAAGCGGCTTTCGTCGCGGTCGAGCGGCGGCAGGCTGAGCACGCCCGGCGTCCACAGCACCAGACAGAGCAGCGTCAGCACCAGCCGCGGGCGCCGGGCCAGCCCGTACAGCAGCGCCCCAAGAGTCCGGGAGGGTGCCGCGTTCTCGAGCGTTTCGCTCATCGCACGTGCCCTTTGTTTCGCGGCGGCGGAAACCACATTGCCGGTGAAGCCTGTTTCTTGGAGGCGCGGACCTGTATAAGGCCCCCGCTCTGAGAGTCCCGCGCCGGTGGGACGGCCTTAACTCTAGACTAGGGCGGAATCGAACGGAACCTTAGCATGGCGATGTCGCTTTCGGTGGTCGTGCCGGTCAAGGACGAGGCCGAAAATGTCGGCCCGCTGGCGCGCGAGATCGCCGCGGCACTCATGGGCGAGCCCGAGGCGGAGATCATCTTCGTCGACGACGGCTCTAGTGATGGCACGGCCGAGGCGCTGGTGGCGCTCAAAGCCGAGATTCCTGCCCTCAGGGTGATCCGTCATTCGGCCAATCGCGGGCAGAGCCGCGCGGTGCGCACCGGGGTGCGGGCGGCGCGCGCGGAAATTGTCGTCACGCTCGACGGTGACGGCCAGAACGACCCCGCCGACATCCCGAGACTGCTCGACGAATTGCGCCAACACGCCAAGGACGACCGCTTCGCCATGGTCGGCGGCGTGCGTGCGCGGCGCCACGATACGCTGAGCCGAAAACTGGCCTCGCGCGCGGCCAATACGATCCGCCGTGGGCTGCTCAAGGACGACGCCGTCGACAGCGGCTGCGGCCTCAAGGCATTCCGGCGCGAAGCCTATCTGGCGCTGCCCTTTTTCGATCACAGTCACCGCTTCCTCATCACCCTGATGATCCGCGAAGGTTATGAGGTGGGCTATGTCGAGGTGAACCACCGCCCGCGCCTGCACGGCTCTTCCAAATATACGAACTTCAACCGCATGCTGGTCGGCATCGACGATCTTTTGGGCGTTCGATGGCTGCAACGCCGTCTGCGCGGACGCACCGAAGCAAAGGAGTTGTGACGATGGCGCATCTGCTTGCGTGGTTGACCGTCGATCACATCTGGGTGCTGGTCGGATTCTCGGGCCAGGCGCTGTTTACCGGGCGTTTCGTCGTCCAGTGGTTCAAGAGCGAGATCGTCGGCAAGAGCGTCATTCCGCTGTCCTTCTGGTACTTCAGCGTGGGCGGTGGCGTGGTGCTTTTGGCCTATGCGATCTACAAGCAGGACCCGGTCTTCATCGCGGGCCAGGGCGGCGGGCTGGTCGTCTACGCCCGCAATCTCTATTTGATTTTCCGCGAGAAAGCCGCGGAACGGCGCGGCGCGGCCTGAACACGCGACCGCAGCCCCGCGAGAAATCCGCAGGGCTGCGTTCGAAATTCTTCTTGCCGCTGTTCAGCGCCTCAGTTGTCGCCGACGCCGATCGTGCGCCTCAACGTTCTGGCATTGATCAGGATGGCGACGACCGCCGCAGCCAAGCTGATCAAAGTCAACATCAAGAATTCAGTGTTCGCGAAGATCTTGAAGACGCCGACATTCGCCGCGCCCAGCACGAACAGGATCAACTGGAGGACGCCCATCGCGATCATGCCGAGGGCTTCCATCGTGTTGTCGATGCCTGGGTGAGAAACCTTCATCTGCTCAATCAGCGCGATCGCCGACGAGATAACGAGGAGAACCTCGGCCCAGGAAAGCTTGTATGTGCCCCAGCCGATCGCGAAGTTCGGGTCGTGGATCACTGTCTTGCCGAGCAAATAGAGAATGACGACAAAGATAAACAGCGGCACGAATCTGAACGCGCCAGTCGGATGACCCGGATGAATGTCCAAATGCTCGTGTGAATTATCGGCCATATTACTCTCCCCGCCTACCAAACCGAGCTAGTGTCTGCACGGCGGTTGGCAAAGTCAATCGCAATCTAAGTCACTGAAATGGCATAAATATGTGTCGAAAATAGGAGTTGCACGCAAGTGACGCGTGCGACCAAGGATTACCTGCTCTTCCACGGGCGCACCACCGGCGAAGCGGCCGTTTGCCTTGCAGGTTATTTCCATCTAATGGCATGGCCCCGAGCCAATGAGCCCAAGCCTTATGGCAGGACTCCATGGGATGCGGACAGGTGGCCGAGTGGCTGAAGGCGCACGCCTGGAAAGTGTGTGAACGTTAATAGCGTTCCGAGGGTTCGAATCCCTCCCTGTCCGCCAGCAGGATCGACAGATTATGGAAAGCCTTGGTCCTGTCTCGGCGCAAGTATTCTTTCGTTCAACCTGCCGCGCGCGGCTCCCGACCGCGACGAATTGGTGACGGCTGGGGGCAACTCAGAGGCAGCGTCGGCCTAACGCATCCCCGCGACACGACCGCATATCAAACCAAAGCCGTTCACGTCTTTTCCATAGCGAACAGTGAATCCAATCGGCACCTCGCCAGACGTGCAGCTCTGAAAGGCATTCGTGTCGACGCCGCAATCACCAACACCGATGCCCGGGCAACGCGCCCGATAGGATGGATTGCCGAATGCATAATCCGCTGTCTCGCCGGTCTGAATGGATCGGCAGCTGTAATTGATCGCAGCGACCTGTCGGTTGCGTGTCGTCATGTTGAGGGTAGCAGCAAACAATTGCGAGCCACGAGGGCAGAAACTATCCACGGCGCCTCCACCGGCGCCGCCATATCGCGGGCCTAATGCAACAGGCTGCGCCCCCGGAGCGGCACAGACCATTTGGATTGCGTCAATCCAAAGGCCGGTTCGTCCCGAAAATCCCACGAGCGATTGACCTGAGGGGCACTCGGCCACTGCCCCCGCATTACCGTTCGACCCGGCCACCGGCAATACAGTTCGCGCTTGTGCCAGCGAAGTAGCCAAGACCAGGGAACATGCCGCAGCGAGCGTGGCGACCACTCGCGAATGTCTCTTTTGCATAATTTATCTCCCTCTTTCAGATTCAGCGATCTCCAACGCGACCTGCGCTTATTGAAGTGTCGACTGTTGAAATGTTGCATCCCACATCACCATTACCAGAAAGACGGCCAATGAGTAACAAAATTCCGAACTAGGGCTATGACCTACACATAGTGCTCCTCATCATCGGTCGTGGCCCGCCACCACCCTTCGCTGCAACGCAGCTACGGCGGCAGGCCACAAGTACTCACGACATCCAGCCCGGTTTGCGGAACCGTGCATTCAGATTTTGTTGATAGTGTCGAATCATACTGGATCCGGACGACGGTGGAGAAGCGGCGTGGGATCGTTGAAACCCGTATTCAGCCTGATGAGCGCAATTGTGCCCATCGTCTATTGCGGCGGTCTTGTTTACTACTTCTACAATCAGGCCGGGTCGATTAAAGAAGCGGAGGAGATCGGCCTGGGGCCGACTCTGCTCGGCCTGTCGGCGGTCGGTGTGCTCTTCTTCATTCCGCTCATCGTAAAAATCTATCTGTTTGTCATCGCACTGCGTACGCCGGCGTGGGCCCGTCGCGGCGGGCCGGACGGGCCGAACGACGACGGAGACCCCGAGATCGACGCCGATGCGATGATTGCGCGCTACATGGCGCAGAAATCCGCGAAAGGTGACCCCAGCTTCACGACAACGCCTCCCGGCGATGGGTCGGCGAGACGCTCCAGCTTCGGCCGCAAGATCAGGTGATACGCCGGTTGCGAGGTTGAGCTGCCGTCGCTAGGCGCGGCGTCTGCGCTTCGCGCGGCCAATTCTCCAGCGCCAGAACAGCGCGGCAAGAACGACCACGGCCGCGACGGTCATCAGCGTGCTTAGCCCCGACAAGCACCTCGACCAGGCGGCTCCATCGAGAACCGAAGAGAAGGTGGGGAATGCAGCAGCAATATTGTTTGCACCCTCGATCGACCCCAAAACGAGCGCCACAATGCCCGCCGCAAGAACGAATCCGAGAAACATTCGGAACCCTCGGTACTGCGCCCGCCGATTCGGGGGCGCGATATCTTCGCCGAGAAAATCGTCGCTGCTCTCCCACTTGCTGTTCGCCGTCGCGCGAGGGCGGGACTCACCTCGGTGCGCGGCCCCACGATCGGGGGGACTCACCTTGCCGCATGCCTCCATGGTCGCTGGCCCTTTCCCCAACTGCGAATCTAGCCGGAGTCTCCACGCGGACTCTGTCGGATTTGGGGCGCCTCCCGGGCCAACCCCCGGAAGATTCATAACCAGTTGATTTTAAGATATTATATCGCGCCAATCGACGGTGCCTTGCGGTCTGGTTCACACGCTTTTTTTACTCAACGCGCGCGACAGGGATGCTAGCGTCGGCGTTCCTCGCCGTGGCGTCCCTTACCTCCAACATCGAGAGCCCGCATGAAACCCTCTGCGCTGTTACTGGGAATTCTGCTTGCATGGTCGCCGCAGGGCGCATCGGCGGCGCCGGACCGCATTGTGCTGCCCACCGACGTCGAGCCGCTGCATTACGAGGTCGCGGTGGCGCCCGATGCGGCCGCCCTAAACTTCGCGGGCACTGTCAAAATCGACATCGAGGTGCACCAAGCCACCTCGCGGATCGAGCTGAACGCCGCCGATCTGACTTTCTCCCATGTGGCGCTTTCAGGCGTCGCACAGGAGCCGAAGGTCGCCTTCGACGCGTCTGAGGAAACCGCAACCCTCTCTTTCGCCGCTCCGATCGCGCCGGGGCGCTATGTGCTGTCGATCGATTACGCCGGCAAGATCAACAACAATGCGGCCGGCCTGTTCTACCTCGATTACGACGCGGCCGGAGGCAAGAAGCGGGCGCTGTTCACCCAGTTCGAAAATTCCGACGCGCGGCGGTTTGTTCCCTGCTGGGACGAGCCGGCGCGCAAGGCGACCTTCACGCTGACAGCAACCGTGCCATCGGACGAAATGGCGGTCTCCAATACGCCCATCGCCTCGTCCGAGACAATGGCGGGCGGCTCGAAGCGCGTGCACTTCGCCGAGACGCCGAAAATGTCGTCCTACCTGTTGTTCTTCGGGCTCGGCGATTTCGAGCGCATCTCGCGCAAGGTGGACGGCGTCGAAATCGGCGTCATCACCAAGCGCGGCGACACCGCGCAGGGGCAATACGCGCTCGATGCCGCCACCCAGATCCTGCCCTATTACGAGGAGTATTTCGGCGCGAAATTTCCCCTGCCCAAGCTCGATCTCATCGCCGGACCGGGGCTGAGCCAGTTCTTCGGGGCGATGGAGAATTGGGGCGCCATCTTCTTCTTCGAGCGCGATGTGCTGATCGATCCGAAGATTTCCACCGAAGACGACAAGCATGGCGTCTTCCTCGTCGTCGCCCACGAGATGGCGCATATGTGGTCGGGCGATCTGGTCACCATGGATTGGTGGGACGGCATCTGGCTGAACGAGGGGTTCGCCTCGTGGATGGAGAACAAGGCCACGGACCGTTTCAATCCGGCCTGGAACGTCTGGCTCGATGCGATGGACTCCAAGGAGCGCGCCATGCGCGTCGACTCGCGCGCCGGCACCCATCCGGTGGTTCAGTCGATCCACGACGTCATGCAGGCGAACGAAGCCTTCGACACCATCACCTATTCCAAGGGGATGAGCGTGATTCGCATGCTGGAGAGTTTCGTCGGCGACGACGCCTGGCGGGCCGGCATGCGCGCCTACATCGCCAAATATGCCTATGCCAACGCGGTCACCGACGATCTATGGGCCGAGATCGAGAAAAGCTCGGCTGTCCCCGTCACCGACATCGCGCACGATTTCACGCTGCAAGAGGGCGTACCGTTGATCCGCGTCGCGGCGCAGCCCCACGCCATCTCGCTGACGCAGGACCGCTTCAGCGTTGACGATTCCGGCAAGGCGCCGACGACGTGGCGGGTTCCGGTGGTCGAGAAGGCCCTTGGCGGGAAAGGCGAATGGCGCGGACTGGTCAGCCGCGACAAGCCGGCGGTCATCGCGCTCGCCAACGGCGCGGTGCCGGTTGTTAACGCGGGCCAGGCGGGCTATTTCCGCACGCTTTATGACAAGACGCTGACGAGAAAACTCGCCGCGCATTTCCGCGAGCTTTCACCGGTCGACCAGCTTGGTCTCCTCAACGACGAGCGCGCGCTGGGTTATGCCGGCTATGAATCGATGAGCGACGCACTGGCGCTGATCGGCAGGGCGCGCGCGGGCATGAATCCGAAGGTGCTGACCGACGTCGCCGGCCAGATTGCCTCCCTCGATGAGTTGTTCCGCGACCTGCCGGGCCGCGCCGCGTTCCGCGCCTACGGCCTTGGGGTGCTCAGGCCGCTGTTCGCCAAGGTCGGCTGGACCGCGAAGCCGGGCGAAGACACCAACATCGCCCTGTTGCGCAGCGATCTGCTCGAGGCGCTGAACGAGCTCGACGATCCCGCGGTGATCGCTGCGGCCCGCAAGCGTTTTGCGGTCTTCCTGACGAAGCCCGAAAGCCTCACCGGCGACCTGCGCAACAACGTGCTCGAAATCGTCGCCGCGCACGCCGACGCCGCTACCTGGGACCAGCTTCATTCCCTGGCCAAGGGCGCGTCAAGCTCGCTCGAGAAGCGTCAGTTCTATCTGCTGCTGGGTCACGCCCACGACCGCGCCTTGGCGCAACGTGCGCTGGAGCTGGCGCTGGGCGACGAGGCCCCGATTACCTTGCGGCCCGCCTTTGTCGATTCCGTCGCCCGCTATTTCCCCGAGCTGGCCTTCGATTTCGCCGTCGCGCATGCCGATGCGATCAACGCCATGCTGGAGCCCGACAGCCGCAATGAATTCGTGCCCCGGTTGGTGGAAGGGTCTTACGATCCGGCGACGATCGCCAAGCTTGACGCCTATGCGGAGGCGCATATCCCGGCCACGGCGCGCCAAGAGACGGTGAAGGCAAAGGCCTCGATCGCCTACGCGGTCATGGTGCGCGACAAGCGGCTGCCCGAAGTCGACGCCTGGTTGAAGCGGCGGCGCTAGGCGCGCGGGGCCTTCGCCTTCGCTTTGGGCGCCGGCTTCGGTACCGGTTTGGGGTCCGGTTCCAGCACGTGCAGGCGCCGCACCGTCAGTTCGTCGATCTCGACCGTCTTGAGGCGAACCTTGCGGGCCGAAAGATGGCCGATCGCGAGCCGCCCGATGGCCAGCGCGCCGACCGCGAAAGCGCCGAGCGCCAGCGCACCGAGCGCGATGGCGCCGATCGGGCGCGGCGGACGATGGGGAGGTTGGTACGTCATTTAGCGTGCACCGGCTTTTTGAACTTCAGGATGAATTGGTCGGTGTGGCCGCGGATCGACGGATCGAACACTTTGACGGTGCGCGAATCCTTGGGATTGCGCAGCACGTTGCTTTCGCCGATCAGCTTGAAGCCCGCCGCTTGCACTTCCTTCTTCACCACCGCCTCGTCGATGCGGTGCAGCGTGTCGGTGTCGGCGATGCCCGAACCCTTCGGCGCCGAATGATCGAGCACGATATAGATGCCGCCCGGCTTGAGCGCCTCATAGACCGCCTTATTCACCAAAGCGGTATCGGCCGGGGTGAATAACGGATCCTTCAAGTCGTGGTAATTCTGCGAGGTCCACACGACGTCGAGAAGTTCGGGCGCCACCAGCTTGTTGACCGAAGCGCGGACGACGCTGACGTTGGGATATTCCGCAGCGATCGCGACGATGGGCGGAGTTTTGTCCTTGAAGAAATGGTCAAGTTCCGTCGGCTGGTACGCATAGACGTAACCGTTCGGCCCGACCGCCTTGGCGAAAATGCGGGTGAAATAACCGCCGCCCGGAACCAGATCCATCACCTGCATTCCCGGCTTGATGCCCGCGAAGGAGAGCATTTCGGCCGGCTTGCGGTCGGCATCGCGCGTCGTATCGGCGACCGGACGGGCGGAATCCGCTATGGCGGCTTTGATGTAAGCCGGTACGGGTGCCGCGGGCGCGCCCGCCGTTAGCAGCGCCGCCACGGCAACTGCCAGAAGACTAGTGCGGATCATGGGGTCCCCCTCTGTTATGCTGGTGGCCGCGATTATGGCACGAGGCGAAGACCCGCGCGAGCGAGTCGGTCGAACCCATCACATGAACTTGACTGAGGGATTTAATGCCGCTGCGGGCGCGCTTTGCGAGTTGGGTTTAATCGCGGACGGCGAACAATTCGCGATTCGTGCCCTGCCGGGCGGGGTGTCGTGCGACGTGTACGAGGTGCACACCAAAAAGCGCGCTTTTTGCGTCAAGCGCGCGCTCGCCAAGCTGCGAGTCGAGGCCGACTGGCGCGCCGCGCCCGAGCGCAACCACGCCGAGGTCGCCTGGATGGAGCTGGTCGCCTCCATCGACCCCAAATGGGTTCCGAAGATCCTGGGCGAGGATCGGGCGCGCCATCTTTTCGTGATGGAGTATCTGCCGCCCGAAACCTATCCGGTGTGGAAGTCTCTGCTGGCGGCGGGCAAGGCCGATGCGGGTTTCGCCGCCAAAGTGGGCGACGCCATCGCGCGCATTCATGCCGCCACGGCGGGGCACGAGGACATCGCGCGCGCCTTTGCCAACCAGGAGCAATTCCATGCGTTGAGACTCGACGCCTATCTCCTGCACACCGCCGCCAGGCATTCCGACGTCGGCGAAACGCTTCGCGCACTGGCGCGGGGCGTCGGCGAGGCGCGCATCGCACTGATGCATGGCGACGTCAGCCCGAAGAATATTCTCAACGGTCCCGAGGGGCCGGTGTTCCTCGACGCCGAGACGGGTTGCTACGGCGATCCGGCGTTCGATCTGGCGTTCTGCCTCAATCATCTGCTGCTAAAGGGCGTCTGGCATCGCGAGGACGCCGCGGCCTATGCGGCCTCGTTCGCCGCGCTGAAGGATGCCTATTTCGCCAAGGCGGACTGGGAACCGCACGACGGGCTCGAACGGCGTACGGCGGCGCTGCTCGCAGCGTTTCTGCTAGCACGCATCGACGGCAAATCGCCGGTGGAATACATCACGGAAGAATCCGACAAGGATTTCGTCCGGGCGACGGCCGAGACATTCCTCAAAGCCGGATTGACACTCGACGAGATGCTTGCGCACTGGACAGAAGCGCTAGTTTAGAAATAAACGCGCGCCATCAGCTGGAACTGGCGTTCGGTATCGTGCGCCGGATCGCCTTCCACCATGCGCTGAGCCCGCGTGGAATCGACAACGATCGCCTCGCCGGTCAATTGCAGCCACTCGCGCGCCCACCAGGTCGCGTCAAACGTGCCCGCGCTACCGTTCTCGCTCGACAAAGAGGGGCGGCTCGCCGCTGTGTGCGTGCGGAAGGTGTCGAAGCGCACCGCCAGTCGCCAGGGATCGAGATCCAGGCCCGCCAGGACATAGGCTGCGCTGAAATTCGTGGCGCTGCGATACCTCGGGCTTGGCTGGATGATCGTGCTGCCCGTCATCGCCTGCGCCAGCAAGGTCAGATTGTCGAATTGCCCACGATAACCGCCGCTCCAAAAACTGGTGCGCCAGGCGATTTGTCCACCGCCTATCACTGTCGGGTCGGCATTGTTGTCGTAGCGCATGATTTCGAGGCTGCCGATACCGGCTTGTTGCGCCGACAGATGAAGATACCAGCCGGGACGATTGTCGAGTTCGCGGAATTCCGCGGCCTTGAGCGGCGTGGGCAGATGTTGTGCGTCGGCCGTCGCGTCGGGCAGGCGTTCCTGCTCGAAGATGCCGCTGACACGATCGTCGAAGCTCCAGCCGCGGTCCGCGATCAGCACGCCTGCCGGATCGTTCCAGCCGAACAGTGCTCCGGTCAACGCCAGCGTTTTGTCGTCGCCCCGCCATTCGAGCTTGCCTTCGGCACCGATGGTACGCAGTTCGTAGCCGATCCAGCTGTTGATCGCGGAGGGCGTGATGGTCCATGCGCTGGTCCAGCCGATTTGGTCGTTCTCCAGTGAACCGGGCGGGAAGAAGGCCCCGATCTTCGCCGACCACCGCCAGGCGTTCGTCGAAACCGGCCGGTAGCGCAGATAGGCGTCGATCAGATCGACGCCGGGGCCATAATTCGGATCGACGCGCGCGGTCGCTACGGCCATCAGTTCGGGAACAATCTGCACCCGGCCCTCGCCGACGATAGCGGTGAGCTCGGCGGCCGTCTTGCCGTCGTCGTAGCCGAAGCGCAGCTTGCCGAGATCGCCATACGCGTAGGAGCCTTGGGTCGGCGGGACTACCAAGCGCAGCTCGGCATAACCGTTGAAATGAAAATCGGCTCCGGGCGCGCTCATCGCGCTCAACGGCAAGGCCAGGAACAGGGCCGCGCGCGTCCTCATGCGGCGATCCCCATGGCATCGCGATGAAGCGGCAGCGTGATCTCGACTGTCGTGCCGATGCCCATTTCGCTTTCGATCGACAAGCTCCCGCCGTGCAATTTCGCGATGGCGTTGGCATAGGGAAGGCCGAGGCCGGCGCCCTGATATTGCCCGTCGAAAGCGTGGCGCAAGCGATGGAAGGGGCGCGTCACCATGGCGATGTCCTCGGCACGCATACCGCAACCGTCGTCCTGAACGCGCACGATGAGCCGGTCCTCACTGGTCGCGGCGCTGACCGTCACGCGTCCGCCCGGCAGGGAGAACTTGATGGCATTGTCGAGGATGTTGGTGAAAACTTGGCGCAGCTTTGCCGCGTCGCCCTCGATCGGCCATTTGCCCAAGTCTGCGGCCAGCGACAACTCGACATTTGCTTTTTCCGCTGCCGGTCGAACAAACGCCACGCTTTGGTTGAGGATGTCGCCCGCATCGAGAGCGACGCGTGTGATGCTGAGGCGGCCGGCATCGACGTCGGCGAGGTCGAGCATGCGCGAGACCAGGCCGAGCAGATGGCGTCCGCTGGCGCAAATGTCCCCCGCGTATTCCACATAGCGCGGCACGCCGAGCGGCCCCAACACCTGTTGATGCAGCATTTCCCCAAAGCCGACCACGGCGTTGAGCGGCGTGCGCAATTCGTGGCTCATATTGGCGAGGAACTGGGACTTCGCCTCGCTCGCCGAGACCGCCTCACCGCGGGCGACCTCGAGCGCGTCGATGGCGTTGGTCAGCGCCGCTTCGCGTTCGGCGATCGATTGCGTCATGGCGGCGAGCGCCTGCGAAAGCTGGCCGATTTCGTCGTTCTGTTGCAACGCCGGCGGCGGCGTATAGTCGCCTTTGGCGATCTGCCGCGCGGTCGCCGCCAGCGTCTCGAGTGGTTTGGAGGCGCGCCGCACGACCAGAAACGCTCCTCCCACCGCCGCCAGCAGCGCCAATGCCAGCACCAGCAGGACCGGCCAAATGATCGCGCGATAGACCGCAAACGCTTCGGAAAGCGGGTAAGCCAGAACCGCGAGCACCGGCGCGCTGTGAGCCGGGGTTTGCAGGCGCGTGGTCACCGTGAGATAGCCGTTGCTTTCCGCCGCCATGTTCCCGATCTTTTGTCCGGCGGAAGGAAGCGGAACGGTCTTCGGGCCGTTCGCCGTCCGGCCGACGACCATCCAGCGGCCGGAACGATCCGTCGTCGCCAGCGCGATGCTGTGCGGGATGGACGACAAGCCTTTCAGCTTCTCCAGCAGGGCGTCGCCGACGGGGATGCTGGCGGCGATGAAGGCGATCGGCACTGGCGCGCGCACCGGCACAATGACGATCCAGGTGACCTTGCCGTCCAGGTTGGCGAGCGCCGTGCTTTGCCCGCGCGCCGCCGCATCGCTCAGCGCGTCCTGGAATGCGAAAGCCCGACCGGCGGAGCGTGCGGAACCGGTGTCGGCGGAAATGATTCCGTCCAGTCCCACCAGCATCATGCGCGTGGCGCCGACGCGGTAACCGTGATTGCGCAACGCCGAAAGTTCGGTGCCGTAATCCTGCTGGGCGATCGCCTGGCGCAACGCATAATCGAGCGAGAGGATTTCCACATCGCTCGAAACCCGCTCGGACAGGATGGCGAGTTCCTGGGTGAATTTCCCGGTTGCGGCGACCAGATCGTTCTTTGCCCGCTCAACCAGGCTCGCGCGCAGATAGATGTAGGCGCTGATTGCCGTCAGCGCCTGGACCGCGGCCAGCGTGACGATCAGGAAGAGCGCGAGTCGGTAACGAAAACTCATCAGCGCCCCCCGGTCAGTAATCCATGTGCATGTGTTTCATGCCACCCGGCTTGGACGGCAGAAGCGACACGGAAAACGACAGCTTTACGGCATCGCCGCTCACCGCCAGAGTGCTCGCCGGCCAAGGATGGCCGAGCGGCAATTGCGGATGCCACAACGTGGCGCGATAGCTTCCCGTCGGCACGTCGCGGATTTCGGCATGGCCGTTCGCGTCGGTGATCGCGGCGAACGGCGCGTCGGCGACATAGACATAGGAGATCATCTGATCGTGGATGTTGCAGCCGATGGCCGCGACGCCCGGCTTGTCGAACACCACGGGCTTTGCCACCTGCCCCTGATCGATCTCGAATTCGAACTGCTTGATGGCCGAGAACGAATAGACTTGGTGCATGGTCGTGTCGTTGTTGGTGAACACGACTTCGCCGCCGCGCCGTACGATGACCACCAGTGGAATGAAGGTCTCGTCGCGCTGGGCGATGATGCTTTTCTCCGGCGCATGGGAAGCGATCTGCGCGCCGCCGGACGGCATGAGGCTGACCACGGCGTTGGAGGCGGGCTTGCCGCCGGAATCCGTCACCGAAACGGAGACCGTGGCGGCGCAAGCTCCACTGGCCGTCAATAGCCACAATATAATAGTGGGAATGTGCCTGCTCATGCACATTAGACTAAAGTGAAATGGTTACTGACCAGTTTGTGCACGATGGTCAGGATGTTAGCGGGGGAATCATGAGCTTTTTCAGCCGGCGTAAATCCATCGACAGCGTCGCCGATAATCTCGACGGCGAGCGGCTGAAGCCGACTCTGTCCTGGCCGCATCTGGTGGCGCTGGGCGTCGGCGCCATCGTGGGCACCGGCATCTACACCCTGACCGGCATCGGCGCGGGGCTCGCCGGGCCGTCGATGATCCTGTCGTTCGCAATCGCCGGACTGGTCAGCGCCTGTGCCGCGCTCGCCTATGCCGAGATGGCGACGATGATGCCCGCCGCCGGCAGTGCCTACACCTATTCCTACGTCGTGATGGGCGAGCCGGTCGCCTGGTTCGTTGGCTGGAGCCTGATCCTCGAATACACCGTGGTGTGCGCGGCGGTCGCCGTCGGCTGGTCGGCCTATGCGGGCGGCGTGATTCAGGCGTTGCACATTCCTTTTCCGGCAATGCTGCTGGCGGGACCGCAGGCGGGCGGCATGCTCAATCTTCCCGCCGTGCTGATCTCAATTGCGGTCGCCGGATTGCTGGCGCTCGGCACGCGCGAAAGCGCTACGGTGAACTTCATCCTGGTGACGGTGAAACTCGCGGCGCTGGCTGCGTTCGTCGCGCTGACTCTGCCCGCCTTCGATCCCGGCCATTTCAAACCGTTCATGCCTTACGGCTGGGTGAGCCTCTCGCCCGCTGGCGTGAAGCTCGGTGTCTTGCCGGCGGCGTCGCTGATCTTCTTCGCCTTCTACGGCTTCGACACGATTTCCACCGCCGCCGAGGAAGCGAAAAATCCCGGCCGCGATCTATCCGTCGGCATCGTCGGCTCGATGCTTCTGTGCACGGTGATCTACATCGCCGTGGCGGCGACCGCGATCGGCGCCCTGCCGACCGCCGGCTTCGCCCGGAGCGCGGAACCGCTGGCGCTGATTTTGCGCTCGTTGCATCACCCGCTAGCGGCGACGCTGGTGGCCGGTGCCGCGGTGGTGGCCTTCCCGACCGTCATCATGGTCTTCATGTACGGGCAGAGCCGCATCTTCTTTAGCATGGCGCGCGACCGGCTGTTGCCGGCGCGGCTGGCAAAGGTGAGCGCCAGGACCGGGACACCAGTCGCCGTCACCATCTTCACCGGAGTGGTGGCCGCGGTCATCGGCGGCCTCGCGCCGCTGAAATTGATCGCCGAACTTGCCAATGCCGGAACACTATGCGCCTTCGTCGCCGTGGCACTGTCGATGATTTTGCTGCGGGTGCGCGATCCCAAGCGCGTGCGCGTATTCTCGGTGCCGCTCTGGTGGCTGGTGGGACCGGCGGCGATCCTCGGCTGCGTCTATCTGTTCTGGAACCTGCCGGTGCTGACGCAGACCTTATTCGTCTGCTGGAACGCCTTCGGCATCCTGGTCTATCTGCTCTACGGCATGCGCAAAAGCCGGTTCGCTTGAGTCATTCCCGTTTTAATTTACTGCCCGAATATAGCCGAAAGTTCCGCAAATGCGATCTTTGTCGGTATGCGCGTCTGGCACTGTAGGTCCTATGAGAGCAGTCAAAACTAATGTCCTCAGCCTCTGACCTTTCGCTACTCCCATCATCATCATCTCGTAACTGTTTACGTCTCTTTCCGTAATTGCCAGAAACACTGCGTGAAGAGGAGTGCCGCAAATCTCGTAGCTCGTCTGCGGATCGCGCGGCTTAGCAGTTTCAATCCTGTATAGCTTTGCCGGAGGATCATCTGGTTCAAGCGTTACCCCGCGGCTCTCACCAACGAAAATTAGGCGTAGTTGGTGACCATCTTCAAAAGCAACCGCCGACGGCGAAACGGTAACGTCACCGGTAATTCCCTTTGCTGTGCGGCTGTATGCGGTCCAGCGAATACCCTCTTCTGACCCAGCGCGTATCCCAATCGAGAACAACGGAAGAATCGAAATGGCTAAGGCCGTGTGACTGACAAGGCGCAAATTCATTTGGGATTCTCGGCAACGCAATATGTAATTTACGACTGAGCTTACCCCTTTACTTCCAACGGCACGCCGGGTTCGTTCTTCGAGGCGTGGATGGCGAGCGCCGTTTTCACGCTGGCGACGTTCTTCTCCGCGGTCAGCTTCTCGGTGATGAAGTTCTGGAATGACTGCAGATCCTTCGCCACGCATTTGAGGATGAAATCCACCTCGCCCGACAGCATGTGGCACTCGCGCACCTCGGGCCAGGAGCGCACATGCTCCTCGAACTGCTTGAGGTCCTGGTCGTGCTGGCTGGCTAGTCCGACGAAGGCGTAACCGGTTACCTCGAAGCCGAGCAGCTTGGGATCGAGATCGGCGTGATAGCCTTGGATGAAGCCGGATTTTTCGAGCGCCCGCATCCGCCGCAGGCACGGCGGCGCGGTGATCTTGGCGCGGCGGGAAAGTTCTACGTTGGTGATGCGGCCGTCGGCTTGAAGTTCGGCCAGGATTTTCATGTCAATGGAATCGAGCTTGTGATGCTCCACGGGGTCACCGAAATTTGAAGGCGACGGCATTTAACCCAGACGGCCCTCTGGGCGCAATAATATTTCCACAGCTTCCCGCAGGAAGACTTTGGATGAGTCGTTCGCCGCGCGGACGGGGCACGCTTATTTCATTTCTAACTCCATGTAATTTATGTGTAATATCATACACTTGACGTTTTGCCCTTGGCTCCCGATATGAAGCGAGCACCGGCTGGCAGACCGTCGTGGGGCAAAACCGGCTGTGCGCTTCTTAACCGTGCTCCCGCGAATGAAATCGAGATGCCGTGACCGCTCATTCCAAAGTCGTGATTCTGGGCAGCGGACCGGCGGGCTGCACCGCCGCGATCTACGCTTCGCGCGCCATGCTCGACCCGACGCTGATCGCCGGAATCCAGCCGGGCGGCCAGCTCACCATCACCACCGAGGTTGAGAATTATCCCGGCTTCGCGGAGGCCATTCAGGGCCCCTGGCTGATGCAACAGATGGAAGAGCAGGCCAAACGTCTCGGCACGCATTTCATCAACGACACCATCGCCTCGGTGGATTTGGCGAAGCGGCCGTTTACGCTGATCGGCGATTCCGGCGACCGGTACACCGCCGACGCCCTCATCATCGCTACCGGTGCGCAGGCTAATTGGCTCGGGCTGCCGAGCGAAGCAAAGTTCCAAGGCTTCGGCGTGTCGGCCTGCGCGACCTGCGACGGTTTCTTTTTCCGGGGCAAGAAGGTTGCCGTCGTCGGCGGGGGCAACACCGCGGTGGAAGAAGCCTTGTTCCTCACCAATTTTGCCGACAAGGTGACGCTGATCCACCGTCGCGACACCATGCGCTGCGACAAGACCAATCTGGCGCGCGCCGAAGCCAATTCGAAAATCGACATCCTCTACGACACCGTGGTCGCCGAGGTGGTTGGCACAGAAAGCCCCAAGGGCGTCACGGGCGTTGCCCTGCGCAACACGGTGACGGGCAGCACACACGAGCTGGCGGCGGACGGGTTGTTCATCGCCATCGGCCATTCGCCGGCGACCGCCCTTTTCAAGGGACAGCTTGAGATGGACGAATCCGGCTATATCAAGACGGCGCCCGATTCGACCCATACCAGCGTTGCGGGTGTCTTCGCGGC
>Ga0265340_10000118_pt1 | contig 38702 bp, 41 predicted proteins | sample 4CB225metaG_FD_202082 | JGI IMG/M metagenome (GOLD analysis project Ga0265340, IMG submission 202082) | Rhizosphere microbial communities from Carex aquatilis grown in University of Washington, Seatle, WA, United States - 4-CB2-25 metaG | ecosystem: Host-associated > Plants > Roots >...
CGGCGAAACAAACTGGCTCGACGCCAAGCCCACCGACGATAAGCGCGCCGAACGCTGGAAGTAATTAGCCCAACTTCACAAGCGAGACTTCCCGGCGCACGTCGTCCATGTAGTCGTGCATCAGGGTCTGGGAAATTTCGCCGGGCGTGAAACGGTAGGGCCCGATCTGAGAGACCGGCGTCACTTCGGCGGCGGAGCCGGTGAGGAAGCATTCCGAGAAGCCCGTAAGTTCGTCAGGCAGGATGTGCCGCTCGATCACCGGAATCTGACGGTTGCGCGCCAGCGCCATCACCGAGCGCCGCGTGATGCCGTCGAGGAAACAATCGGGCGTCGGCGTATGCAGCTTGCCGTCCTGCACGAAGAAGATGTTGGCACCGGTGGCCTCGGCGACGTTGCCGCGCCAGTCGAGCATCATCGCGTCGTTGAAGCCCTTGGCCTCGGCGTTGTGCTTGGACATCGTGCAGATCATGTAGAGGCCGGCGGCCTTGGACTGTGTCGGCGCTGTGTCGGGCGCCGGGCGCTTCCAGTCGGAGATGTCGAGCCGGATGCCCTTCATCTTGGTCGCCGGATCGAAATAGGACGGCCATTGCCAAGTGGCGATCGCCACATGCGTTTTGGTCGTTTGTGCGGAGACTGCCATCATCTCGCTGCCGCGATAGACCACCGGGCGGACATAGGCGTCCTCGAGGCCGTTGGCCTGGCAGGTTTCGTTGCAGGCTCGGGTGATCTCATCCTCCGTGTACGGAATTTTTATCCCGAGGATGCGCGCGCTTTCGAACAGCCGCGCCGTGTGCTCCTTGAGCTTGTAGATGCGCCCGGAATAGCAGCGCTCGCCCTCAAAGACGCAAGAGGCATAGTGCAGGCCGTGGGTCAGCACATGAATCTTCGCGTCGCGCCAGGGGATCAGCTTGCCGTCGAACCAGATCGAACCGTCGCGGTCGTCAAAGGGAATCACATCGGCCATCGCTTCGTCCTCCTGCCCCTTGCCTTGCCGCAGCAGCGGGCTTATTTGTGTCAGCATGCCTGACGTAAAATTCCGCGGGACAACGCCCGAACCGCGAACACTATACCTCAGCGACGAGGCGCTAAAGCAAGGCTTGGATCTGTTGTTCTTCGCCGCGCGCGATGTTTCGGCGCTGGGCTCCGGCCCGCTCGCCAAAGCAAGATTGGGACGCGCCCATGCGCGCGCTTTGCATTTCATTGCGCGCAAACCGGGCCTTTCCGTCGCCGAATTGCTGGGCCTGCTGAAGGTGACCAAGCAAAGCCTCAATCGCGTGCTCAATGACCTGCTGGCGGGCGGCTTCATCGAACGCAAGGCCGGTATGCAGGATCGGCGCACCCGCCGTTTGCAGGTCACAGCGCACGGTGCGGCGCTCAGCGACGCGATCTGGCAGGCGCAGCGCCCGCTGCTTGCTCATGCTTACAAAGCGGCGGGTCAGGATGCGGTGAGCGGCTTCCGCAAAGTGCTGCAGGGCCTTCCCGGCGAGGTCCGCAAACCATGAGTGCGCCGGCCTTGCAGGATCCCCACCTTCTGGTGGTCGACGACGACGAGCGGCTGCGCGCGCTCTTGCAGCGCTATCTTTCCGCCAACGGCTTTCGCGTCAGCGCCGCGGCCAACGCGGCCGACGCGCGCGCCCTGATGAAGAGCATGGCGTTCGATCTGCTCATCCTCGACGTCATGATGCCCGGCGAATCCGGCTTCGATTTGACCAAGGCGGTGCGCGCCAATTCGTCGGTGCCGATCCTGATGCTGACCGCCAAGGGCCAAGCCGAGGACCGCATCAGGGGCCTGGAACAAGGCGCCGACGATTACCTGCCCAAGCCATTCGAACCGCGCGAGCTGGTGCTGCGCGTCGGCGCGCTGTTGCGCCGCGCCGCGCCGCCCGCCGAAAAGTCCATCGCCGAAGTGCGCATGGGCGAATGCGTTTACGATCCCGAACGCGGACAGCTCTTGCGCAAAGGCAAGCCGGTGCACCTGACCAGTTCGGAGAGCACGCTGCTGCAGCTTTTCGCCGCCAACGCCGGGCGCTCCTTTTCGCGCACCGATCTGTGCGCGCGGCTGGGCGTGACGCTGGAGCGCTCGATCGACGTGCAGGTGACGCGGCTCAGGCGCAAGATCGAGGAGGACCCCAAACTGCCGCTTTATCTGCAAACCGTCCGCGGCGTGGGTTACGTCCTTGTCCCCGACCGCATCGTTTGACCGCTACATGAAGGTGCTGTCGCGGCTGCGCCCGGGCCGCCTGATCAAGCGCGTGATGCCGCGCGGCCTGTTCGGCCGTTCGCTGATCATCATCATCGCGCCGATGTTCCTGCTGCAGGCGATCGTCACTTACGTTTTCTTCGAACGCGACATCGACAGCGCGACGCGGCTGATGGCGCGCGACGTCGCCGCCGACACCGCTTTTCTCGTCGCGCTGGAGGATAATTATCCACCGGCGGAGCGCGCCAAGCTTCGATCCATCGCCGCACGCCAGATGCGCTATGAGCTCAGCTTCGAGCCGGGCGCCGATATTCCACCGCCGGCGCAGCACAGCCGCCGCAGCACCATCGACGAAGCCCTGGAAGAAGTGATGGCCCAGCAGATAGGCCAAACCCGCGACTTCAAGGTCACCGGCACGCCGAAGAATTTCGACATCCGCGTCGAGGTGCATGACGGGGTGCTGCGCATGATCGTGCCGCGCGACCGCGTCACCGTCTCGGCGCCCGACTTGTTCGTGGTCTGGATGGTGGCCTCTTCGCTGATCCTCTTGACGCTGGCGATCCTGTTCATGCGCAATCAGGTGCGCCCGATCGAGCGGCTGGCACGTGCCGCCGACGCCTTCGGCAAGGGTCGCGCCGTGCCGGACTTCAAACCCTATGGCGCGACCGAAGTGCGCCGCGCCGCGCAGGCCTTCCTCACGATGCGCGAGCGCATCGAGCGCCATGTCCAACAGCGCACCGAGATGCTGGCCGGCGTTAGCCACGATCTGAAAACGCCGCTCACCCGCATCCGCCTGCAACTTGCTTTGATGCAGTCCGGGCCGGAGACCGAGGCGCTTACCGAGGACATCGCCGAGATGGAGCGCATGCTCGACGAATATCTCGATTTCGCGCGCGGCGAAGAGGGCGAGAAGGCCCAGCTCACCGATCTCGGCGATTTGGTGAGCGATGCCGCCGCAGCTGCGGCGCGCGCACGCTCCGGCGGCGCCGACCGCCTAGTGGTGAATGCGCCGTACGGCACGCTTTTGGCGGTAAAGACCAGCGCGCTGCGCCGCTGCGTCACCAACCTGATCGACAACGCGTTGAAGCACGGCCGCCAGGTTCGCGTATCGCTCGAGCGCACGTCGCACGCAGCGGAAATCCACGTCGACGACGATGGCCCCGGCATCGCCCCGGACCAGCGTGAGGAAGCGATGCTCCCCTTCCACCGACTCGACGAAGGACGCAATCTGCAGAGCGGCGGCGTGGGATTGGGCCTCGCCATTGCACGCGACATCGCCCGCGCCCATGGCGGCGAGCTGCTGCTGAACGAGAGCCCTTCCGGTGGGCTGCGCGCCACCGTCCGCCTGCCGGTGTAACCGAGCTTGCGAATGGAGAAACCGATGAACGATCCAATTGACGGCATTTGCAGCCTGCCGGCGGTCGCCAACGAGCCGGTCCGCTCCTATGCGCCCGGTTCGCCCGAACGCGCCTCGATAAAGGCGCGATTGGCGGAAATGGCGGGCGAGCGGATCGAGCTTCCGCTCATCATCAACGGGCGCGAGGTTTGCACTGGCAAGCTTCAGCCCTCGGTCATGCCCCATCGCCACGGCCATGTCCTAGCCGATGCGCATCAGGCCGGACGCGGCGAAATTGAGACCGCAGTTGCCGCCGCACTCGATGCGCGTGCAACCTGGAGCCCGACGCCTTGGCAGGAACGCGTGGCGGTGTTCCTGCGCGCGGCGGAACTGCTCAGCGGTCCTTGCCGCGACACGCTGAATGCCGCGACCATGCTCGGCCAGTCGAAGACCATCCATCAGGCGGAGATCGACGCGGCGGCGGAACTCGCCGATTTCTGGCGGTTCAACGCGGCGTTCCTGGCGCAAATCTATGCCCATCAGCCGATTTCATCGCCCGGAACCTGGAACCGCGTCGATTACCGGCCGCTGGATGGTTTCGTGCTCGCCGTGACTCCGTTCAACTTCACCTCCATCGCGGGCAATCTTCCGACCGCGCCCGCGCTGGCGGGAAACACCGTGGTGTGGAAGCCCGCCGGCAGCGCGCGCTATTCGGCGCATTTCATCATGGACATCCTGCGGCGCGCCGGGCTACCCGGCGGAGTGATCAATCTCGTCTATGGCAAGGCGTCGGAGGTTTCCGACATTGCGCTGGCGCATCCGCTGTTCGCGGGCGTCCATTTCACCGGCTCGACGGACGTCTTCAATGCCATCGTGCGGCGCGTGGGTGAAGGGCGCTATCGCTCCTATCCGCGGTTGGTGGGCGAGACCGGCGGCAAGAACTTTATCCTGGCCCATCCGAGTGCGGACGTGGATGCGCTGGCGGCGGCCATTATTCGCGGCGGCTTCGAGTACCAGGGACAGAAATGTTCCGCCGCCTCGCGTATCTATGTTCCGAAGAGTCTGTGGAAGGAATTGCGCGACCGGCTGGTGGCCGGCGTCGAAGCGATTTCCGTGGGCGACGTAGCCGATTTCCGCAATTTCATGGGCGCGGTGATCGACCAGGCCTCGTGGCGCAAGCTGCACGCGGCGCAGGAAGAAGCCCGCCGCGATCCGGCGTACAAAATCATCGCGGGCGGCGCGGCGGACGACAAGGAAGGTTGGTTCATCTCCCCGACTCTGGTGGAAACCACGGACCCGCAATCGCGCCTGATGCGCGAAGAACTCTTCGGCCCCCTCGTCACGCTGTTCGTGTACGACGATGAGGCCTTCGCCGACACCATCGCCCTGATCGACCGTTCCAGCGATTACGGGTTGACCGGCGCGATCTTCGCCACCGATATCGACGCCGTTGCCGCCGCCCAAGCCGGGTTGCGCCACGCCGCAGGGAATTTCTACATCAACGACAAGCCGACCGGCGCGGTGGTGGGCCAGCAGCCCTTCGGTGGCGGGCGCGCCTCGGGCACCAACGACAAGGCCGGCTCGATGTGGAACCTGATGCGCTGGATTTCGCCGCGCACGATAAAGGAGAGCTTCGTCCCGCCCAAGGACTGGCGCTATCCGTTCATGAGCGTGCCTTGAAGCCTGCGGCGTTGATTGTCATTGAATTAGTCCGGCAAAGACCGTTTGCTCCGGGTAACGCGAACAAGAGATCGATCCATGGATAATCGGGAATTCAGCGTGCGCGAAATCCTCGAAGGTGTTGCGCCGAAGGAGACCGCGGTCACGGTCAAGGGCTGGGTGCGCACAAGGCGGGACTCCAAGGCCGGCATTTCGTTCCTGCAAATCTCGGACGGATCATCGTTCCATCCGCTGCAGGTGGTAGTGCCGAACACGCTCGCCAATTATACCGACGAGGTCTTGAAACTCACCGCTGGCTGTGCCGTGGAGGCCGAGGGCACCATCGTGCCTTCGCCCGCCAAGGGCCAGCCCTTCGAGATGCAGGCGACCACCATCAAGGTGACCGGCTGGGTGGACGATCCGGATTCTTATCCGATCCAGCCCAAACCGCACTCGCTCGAGTTCTTGCGCGAGGTGGCGCATTTGCGGCCGCGCACCAACGTGATTGCGGCGGCGACGCGGGTGCGCCACACGCTGGCAAAGGCGATCCACCGCTTCTTCGACGACAACGGCTTCTTCTGGGTCAATACGCCGATCATCACCGCGTCCGACGCGGAGGGCGCGGGCGCGCTGTTCCGCGTTTCGACGCTAGACCTCGCCAACCTGCCGCGCACGGCGGAAGGCAGAATCGATTTCGCCAAGGACTTCTTCGGCCGCGAGACGTTTCTCACGGTCTCGGGGCAGCTCAATGTGGAGGCTTATTGTCTCGCGCTCAGCAAGGTCTACACCTTCGGGCCGACCTTCCGCGCCGAGAATTCCAACACCAGCCGCCACCTCGCGGAATTCTGGATGATCGAACCGGAGATCGCGTTCGCCGACCTGTCGGACGATGCAACGCTGGCGGAGCGGCTGCTTAAGTCCGCCTTCGCGACGCTGTTGAAGGAGCGCCACGAAGACCTCGCCTTTTTCGACGAGCGCATCGAAAAGGGCCTGGTGGCGAAGCTGGAAGGGATCGTCAACTCGGAATTCGTCCGCATGGATTACACTGAAGCGGTCTCGATCCTCGAAAAGGCGACGGAGAAATTCGAATTCCCGGTGAAGTGGGGCATCGACCTGCAATCGGAACACGAGCGCTATCTCACCGAAAAGCACGCCAAGGCGCCGGTGATCGTCACCAACTATCCCAAGGCCATCAAGGCGTTTTACATGCGGGTGAACGACGACGGGCGCACGGTGGCGGCGATGGACGTGCTGGCGCCGGGGATCGGTGAGATCATCGGCGGCAGCCAGCGCGAGGAGCGGCTTGACGTGCTCGACGCGCGCATGACGGACCTGCACATCGACAAGGAGCATTACGGCTGGTATCGCGATCTGCGCCGCTACGGCACGGTGCCCCATGCGGGGTTCGGGCTCGGCTTCGAGCGCACGCTCGCCTACGTCACCGGCCTTGCCAATGTGCGCGACGCGATCCCTTTCCCGCGCACGCCCGGCAACGCAAGGTACTGACGGACTCCAAACGCCCAGGCTAATTCCCGCTTGCCTCGAGCAGTGCGGCGGCTTCGGCTTCGCTGAGACCCCAGGGCCGGTACGTCGCCTCGGCGCCGGACCTCCCGGTGAAGCGCTTGTAGAACATCAGCGCCGCAAGATACGTCCCGGCGACGCTGGGATGATGATGGTCCGGGCCGATGACATCCGGCGCGCCTTCGATGTGCCGCGCCCGATCGAACGCCGTCCCCACCGCCACGACCGGCAAGCCCAGCTGCCGACCCAAACTCTCCGTGCTTACTTCTGCGTCGCTGGTGTCCTGTTCGACCGTCTTGCCGAAGGCGGCAAAGGCCCTGTCGGAATAAACGGTGCTTTGCGCGCCATCCGCCCAGTCCTCGAACAGCAGCGGCGCCTCGTTCAGCGGCCGCAACGCATCGATCCAATCGGATGCATTCTTCGACGCAAAGTCATACCCGCCGGGAGTTTCGTACCAGCCGCTTCGCTCCTGCAGGACCACAAAATCGACGTGATGGGTTTGAGCCCAGGCCAGCGCGCCGCTGTCGGTCCGCATATAGTCCAAGCCGGCGCCGGGATAGGTTATCGCCTTCACTTCCAACCGAATGTGATTTGCCGGGTCCGAGGAAGCGATATTCACCAGCATCGCGGGCAGATCGTTGTAGAAGGTCAAGCTGTTTCCAACAAACAGGACGCGCACGGTTTTGGAGGGCGCCGCCACCGGATCGGCGACCATGACCTCGTCATGGTCGGAATTGCGCAAGACGTAGCGGCCGCCCATGCGGGGCAACAGCGTCACGCCCAGTAAGGCGAGCGCCACGATAAGGGCGCAAATCAGAACGGCCCTGAGCAAGTTCGCGCTCCGCAAGCAGCGACCGCGCTATTCTAAGGAGAGGTTCCTCAAGGATCGGTTACAACCCGCGAGAACGGCTAGCTGCGCGACAATTCCTCGGCGCGCGCTTTGGCGGCGAGGACGGCGCGCGTCATCAGCGCCATAAGCCCGTCCTTGGCCAGGAGGATTTTGAACGCCGCCTCGGTGGTGCCGCCCGGCGTGGTCACGTCGCGGCGCAACTCGGCGGCGTCGCGCGGATCGGCGTCGAGCAGCGCGCCCGAGCCCGCTACTGTTGCGCGCGCCAGCGCCGTGGCTGTCGCGTGCGGCAGACCCGCGGCGACGCCCGCCGCTGCCAAGGCTTCGACCAATCCGAAGACATAGGCGGGGCCGGTGCCCGAGACCGCCGTCGCCGCATCGATGAGGTTCTCGCGTTTCACCCACACGGTCTGGCCGATGGCGGAGAGGAGCGACGTCGCCAGCGCACGGTCTCGCGCGGTGGCGGCGGGCGCGGCATAGAGCGCGGTGATGCCTCGGTCGATGCCGCCCGGCGTGTTCGGCATGGCGCGGACGATACGCGCCTTGCGCCCCCAATGTTTCGCCATCAGGCCCACGCCGGTTCCCGCCGCGATGGAGATCATCAAGGTGCCGGATGCGGCGATGGATTTGAGTTTCGCGGCCTCGGCGCGCAGCACTTGCGGCTTCAACGCCACGACGCAGGCGCGCCAGCGCACGCGCGGAATGTGCCTCAACTCGGCGACCAGATTGGGGCCTTCCAGCTTCTTCAGCCGCAGCGACGGATTGGGCTCGACGGCCGTAATCGGCCCCAGCCCGGCCTTGATCCAGCCCCGGATGAGCGCGGTGCCCATATGGCCGGCACCGATCAGGAGGATGGGGGCGCTCACGCCTGGCCCGCGCACTCCAGGATGGCTGCGGCCACCGCTTCTTCGGCCGATTTGCCGCCCCACAGCACGAACTGAAAGGCCGGGTAGTAATGCTCGCAGGCTTCCAGCCCCAGATTGAGCAGGGCCTCGCATTGCGAAGCGCTGGCATGGGCGTCGGGGAAAATCATGGCGTGGCGGAAGACGATGGTGCCGTCCTCGGGCCACAAATCGAAATGGCCGATCCACAACCGGGAATTCACGTACATCAAGAGCGCCGCCACGTCGGCCATCCGCGTCTCGCCCTTCACCCGCATGTCGAACGCGCTGGACAGATGCAACGACTGCAGATCCTCGCGCCACGTAAAGCTGAAATGATGGTCCGACCAGCGCCCCGCCACGGAGAGATTCAATTCATCCTGAGCAGAGCGCTCGAACGCCCAGCCGTTCTCCTCCACCGTGCGCTCCAGCATGTCGAGCGGATGGGGGCGGCTGACAGACTCATCCTGGTGGACAAAGGTCATCCCTGACTCCCGGGCACAAAACGAAGCAGTTGAGGGTCAACCTGACACAAGATTTTGCGGGGTGACAAGAGTCTCCCTGAATCGATCTTTGGACACAGGGAGCAACTCACAGCTTTCAACCGGCGGGAGTAATTTTCGACTCCAACGCCGCGACGCGCGCTTCGAGCTGCTCATTCTCGGTGCGGGCCTTGGCCGCCATCGCCTTCACCGCCTCGAATTCCTCGCGGGGGACGAAATCCATTTCGGCGACCAACTTCTCCAACCGCTGCTTGACGAAGCTGTCGATCTCGGCACGCAAGCTTTGTGCGGCGCCGGCGGCGTCGGTGAACAGCTTGGCCACGCCGTCGAGGAAGGGATTTTCGGTCTGCATCGGCATCGTCCTTTTGGTCGGTCCTTATATGGCAAGCCGATGACAGATTGCGAGGCGGCGCGTTCACCTTTCGCGGCTCATCTTGACAGGACCCGCCGAAGCAGCGCGATTTATCCCCCGATGGCGCAGCTTCCCTATCCCCAGATCGATCCGGTCCTGATTCACCTGGGGCCGTTTGCCGTGCGCTGGTACGCCATCTCCTACATTGTCGGGATCGTGCTCGGCTGGTGGCTGATCCTGCGCACGCTGCGCCAAGCCGACCTGTGGAAAAACCCGCCCTTCTCGGGCAGGCCGCCGGCGACCGCCGACGACATCGGCGATCTGTTCGTCTGGATTGTGGTCGGTGTCATCGCCGGCGGGCGGCTAGGCTATGACCTGTTCTACGGCACGTTTTTCTGCGGCATCTGGAGCGGGCGCGACTGCGGCAATCTGCCTTGGGGTTACGTGGAAAATCCGCTGCGTCTGATCGCGGCGTGGGAAGGCGGCATGTCGTTCCATGGCGGGCTGATCGGCGTCGCGCTGGCGCTCTGGCTGTTCTGCCGCAACCGCAAACTTGACCTCCTGAAAGTCGGCGACTTGATCGCTGGCGTCGTGCCCATCGGCCTGTTCTTCGGGCGGATCGCCAATTTCATCAACGGCGAATTGTGGGGCAAGGTCACAACCTCACCGCTCGGCATGGTGTTCTGCAATTCGACGATTCGCGCGCGCTATGGCGGCTCATGCCCGGCCGGGATGCAGCCGCGCTATCCGAGCCAGCTTTTCGAGGCGGCGCTGGAAGGCATTCTGTTGCTCGCCATCCTGCAGGTCTGCCTGCGCGTGTTCCGTCTGCACGAGCGCCCCGGCCTCCTCGCCGCCATCTTCTTCCTCGGCTACGGCTTGGCGCGGTTCTTCGTGGAGTTCTTCCGCGATTCCGAATCGATGATCAGCGGCTGGTTCAGCATGGGCATGCTGCTCAGCATTCCGATGTGGCTGGCGGCGGGAGTTTTCTTCTGGCTCGCGCTCAAGAAGCCGGCGCCCACATGAACAAGCTGGCTGAGCGCATCGCGGCGCTGATCGCGGCGGAGGGCCCGCTCTCGATCGCCCAGTTCATGACGCTGAGCCTGCACGATCCAGAGGGCGGGACTTATGCGCGAGATCCTATCGGGCGCGACTTCATCACCGCGCCGGAAATCAGCCAGACCTTCGGCGAGCTGTGCGGACTGTGGGTGGTGCAAGCCTGGCACGACCAGGGACGGCCCGACCGTCCACGCCTCGTCGAGCTCGGGCCCGGCCGCGGCACGCTGATGGCCGATGCGCTGCGCGCCATCGCCGCCGCGGCGCCGGAGTTTCTTTCCCAAGCGGAAATTGTCTTGGTGGAGACCAGCCCGGCGCTGGAAGCGTTGCAGAGGGATAAACTGAAAATCTCTATGGCAGACATAGCCTGGCAAGTGCGCTTCGACGAATCGCTTGACGACAGGGCGCTCTACCTTTTGACCAACGAATTCTTCGATTGCCTGCCGATCCGACAGTTCGTGAAGACCGAACGCGGCTGGTGCGAGCGCATGGTGACGCTCGAGACCGGCGAACTGGCGTTTGCTTTGGCGCCGCTCGCCGCCGACCCGTCCTTCATTCCGCCCGACCGCGTCGGGGCACCGCAAGGCGGAGTGTACGAGATCGCGCCCGCTTCGCTGGCGTTGACGGAAGAGATCGCGCGCGTCATCGCCGACAAGGGCGGCGCGGCGCTGATCGTGGATTACGGCTATGGCGAGGTGGGCTTCGGCGAAACGCTTCAGGCGGTCGGTGGACACAAATTCGCCGAACTGCTCACCGCGCCGGGTGAGACTGACTTGTCCGCGCACGTTGATTTCGCCGCCTTGGCGCGGGCGGTGCGTTCAGGCGGCGCGGCGGCTTACGGCCCGGTGACCCAATGCAATTTCCTGGCGGACCTCGGGATAGGGCCTCGCGCCGAACGGTTGATGATCGCCAATCCGAATGAGGCGCGCGTCATCGCAGCCGCCGTCGACCGGCTGGTCAACCCGAAAGAGATGGGTGCACTGTTCAAGGCGCTTTCCATCGCGCCAAAGACCGCGCCGACGCCGCCTGGATTTTAAGCTATGCTGGTACTTCAATCCAAGACTCTCGCTTTGCCCCGTATCGTACACGGCTTTTTCGGCAGGCGCGGCGGCGTGTCGGAAGGCATCTTCGCTTCGCTCAATTGCGGGCCGGGTTCGGGCGACGACCGCGCGAAGGTGATCGAGAACCGCCGCCGCGCGATGGAAATGTTCGGCAACGGCGCGAAACTTCTCACGCTCTATCAGATCCACAGCGCCAAGGCGGTGAGCGTGACCGCGCCGTGGGAGATCGGCGAAGCTCCCGAGGCCGACACGATGGTGACCAACCTGCCCGGCCTGGCACTCGGCATCCTGACCGCCGATTGCGCGCCGGTGCTGCTGGCCGATTCGGAAGCGGGCGTGATCGGCGCGGCGCATGCCGGATGGAAAGGAGCGCTCGGCGGCGTGGTCGAATCAGCGATCGCCGCGATGGAGAAACTCGGTGCCGCGCGCGGGCGGATCACCGCCGCCATCGGCCCCTGCATCTCCCAGGCGAATTACGAAGTGGACGATAAATTCCACGCCGCGTTCACCAATCCCGATCCCGGCGCCGAACAATTCTTCGTTCCCAGCGAGCGCGCCGGCCATTACCGCTTCGATCTCGAGGCTTTTGTGGCGATGCGACTCGACAGCGCGGGCGTCGCGAACATCGAGCGACTTTCCACCTGCACCTATGCGCGAACGGGCGATTTCTACAGCTTCCGCCGCGCGACTCACGAGGGCGAGAACGATTATGGCCGCGAGGTCTCCGCGATCATGCTGAGAAAATAAGAAGAAGGTTTACCCGCCCTGCCCCCCTTGCTAAAAGCCGGTCATTAAATCGTCACAACTAGGGGTGTGCGGGCCATGGGAGAGACAAAGACAACCCGGGGCATGAAGCTACTCGCCGGCAATTCCAACCGCCCGCTGGCCGAGGCCGTCGCCCAATACCTCAAGCTGCCGCTGACCAAGGCGGTGGTGCGCCGCTTCGCTGACCTCGAGATCTTCGTCGAGATTCAGGAAAACGTGCGCGGCGAGGACATGTTCGTCGTCCAATCGACCAGCTTCCCCGCCAACGACAATCTGATGGAGCTGCTGATCATAATCGACGCGCTGAGGCGCGCCTCGGCGCGGCGCATCACGGCGGTAATCCCCTATTTCGGTTACGCCAGGCAGGACCGAAAGGTCGGCCCGCGCACGCCGATCTCGGCCAAGCTGGTGGCCAATCTGATTACCCAGGCCGGAGCCCATCGCGTGCTGACAGTCGATCTCCACGCGGGGCAAATCCAAGGCTTCTTCGACATCCCGACCGACAATCTCTACGCCATGCCGGCGATCGCCAAGGACATCAAGGATTATCTTGGCGCCGGCGATCAGCTGATGGTGGTCTCGCCCGACGTCGGCGGCGTGGTGCGGGCGCGCGCGTTGGCAAAGCGGCTGGGCGGCGATCTCGCCATCGTCGACAAGCGCCGTGAGCGCGCCGGCGAGTCGGAAGTGATGAATATCATCGGCGAGGTCGAGGGGCGCTCCTGCATCCTGGTCGACGACATCGTCGATTCCGGCGGCACCATCTGCAATGCCGCCGAGGCGCTGATGAAGGCCGGCGCCAAGGACGTCTACGCCTACGCCGTGCACGGCGTGCTCTCGGGCGGGGCGGTGGCGCGCATCCAATCCTCGGTGCTGAAGTCGATGGTGGTGACCGATTCCATCGCCGCGACGAACGAGGTCATGAAATGCAGCAACATCAGGCGCATCTCCATCGCCACACTGATTGGCGAAGCGATGCGCCGTATCAACAACGAAGAGAGCGTGTCGAGCCTGTTCGATTGAGGCGGGAGCCCCATGTCCATGCCCGCCGACGTCCGCAAGATCGCACTAGCCCTTGAGGGCGTGAAGGAGATTGATCATTGGGGCCGGCCCGCCTTCCGCACCAAGAAACGCATTTTCGCGGTGATCCGCCCAGACGGGCTCTATCTGCACCTTCCCGCCGAGCGCAAAGAGTTCCTGTTCGAGGCCGACCCCTTGACCTTCGTCAAATTCATGTGGGGCCAAACGCCGGTTGTTATCGTCCAGCTCGACCGCATCGCCAAAAAGGAGCTTGCCGCGCTCGTCCGCGAGGCCTGGGAACAAGCGGCCCCGCCCTACAAACCGGCCCAAAAGCGTGTATCGTCGCGATAGATTCGCGAGCGCGCCATGCCCCACTCCGACGACTTCGAAGCCCCGGCCGGCCACATCCCGCATCCGCCGTCGGCGGAAGCCGTTTTCGTGCGGCGGATTTTGATCGGGGCGCTCATCGTCGTCCTGCTCATGGTCCTGTGGCGCGTATCGCTGGTTCTGATCCTGACCTTCGGCGGCGTTCTGGTGGCAATTTCGCTGCGCAACATTTCGGTGCCGCTCAGCCGTGTCCTGCGGATCCCCGACCGCTGGGCCGTGGTCCTCACCACAGCGGTCGTGGGATTCGTGATTTACGGCTTCGTTTATCTGTTCGGGGCGCTCGCCAGTAATCAGTTCAGCGCCCTGATCGACCAGATCCCGGGCGCGGTGGACTCCGCGCGGGTCTGGCTGACCGCAACCTCCGTCGGGCGGCAGGTATTAAGCGCACTGGAAAGCTCTTCCGCTGCGGCGTCGCAAGTGCTGAGCGCGCTGCCGCTGGCAGGCGGCATTATGGGCGGAATCGGCGAGGTGATCCTGGTCGTCGCGGTCGGCATCTATTTCGCGGCCGATCCGCAGATCTATGTTACGGGCATGCTGAGGCTGGTGCCGCCGCGCCGGCGCGTGCGCGCCCGCCAGATCCTCGATGCGATGGGCGTGGCGCTGCGCAAATGGTTGATCGGCATGACGCTCGACATGCTGCTGCTCGCCCTCATGACGGGCTTGGGAATGTGGCTGATCGGCGTGCCGCTGCCGCTCGCGCTGGCGGTGCTGTCGGGCGTTGCTGTGTTCGTGCCCTATATCGGCCCCGCGATTGCGACCATTCCGGGCCTGCTGCTGGCACTCAGCGTCAGCCCGACCAAGGCACTCTATGCCGCCATCGTCTATCTGATCGTGCTATCGATCGAGGGCAATATCAGCCAGCCGCTGTTGCAGCGGAGGATGGTCTCGCTTCCCCCGGTCGTGAACCTCTTGGCCATCCTGGTGTTCGCACCGCTGTTCGGCATCTGGGGCGCGGTTCTGGCGACACCGCTCGCCGTGGCGCTGTGGGTGCTGGTCCAGAAGGTCTATATCGAGGACGTGCTCGACGACCGCGCGCACTGAGCGCCTCAGGTTGCGTGCGGCGCGGCCATCCGCTACAAGCCTGCCCTTTACGGCCCTCAAACGGCCCTTCGGCATTTTGAAATCGCCGGAAAATCAAGGACTTAATAACATGCGTCAGCTCCAGGAACTCAGCGTCGAGCCCCGCTCCGGCACCGGCAAGGGCCCGGCCTATCAGGCCCGCCGCAATGGCCGCATCCCCGCCGTGGTGTATGGCGGCACGGAAGAGCCTGTGAACGTCGCCGTCGACGCCACGACGCTGTCGCGCCATGTTGAGCGCGGTTCGTTCCTGACCACGCCGGTCATGCTCAGCATGAAAGGCAAGAAGACGCGCGTGATCCCCCGCGCCCTGCAGCTCGATCCGGTCAGCGACCGACCGGTGCACGTCGATTTCATGCGCCTGATCGAGGGCGCCACGGTGCGCCTCGCCATTCCGGTGCGCTTCAAAGGCAAGGAAAGCTCGCCCGGGATCAAGCTCGGCGGCGTGCTTAATATCGTGCGCCACGAGGTGGAGCTGATCTGCCCGGCCGACAACATTCCCGACTATATCGAGGCCGACCTGTCCGAAGCGGACATCCGCGATTCCATCCACATCTCGGCGTTCAAGTTGCCGGAAGGCGTCAAGCCGGTGATCGGTGGTCGCGACTTCACGGTCGCCTCGATCGTGGCGCCGACCCACATCATCGAAGAACAGAAAGCCGCTGCAGCAGCTGCTGCCGCCGCCGCCGCCGCTCCCGTCGTCGAGGAAGGGGCCGCGCCCGCCGAAGGGGCTGCCGCCGCACCCGGTGCGGCGCCTGCCGCCGGGGCTGCGCCTGGCGCAGCACCCGCCGCCGGGGCCCCCGCGCCTGCCGCCGGTGCGAAGCCCGCCGCCGGTGCGAAGCCTGCCGGCAAGGCGCCGGAGAAGAAGTAGCCGGACGCACGCCTGCGCGAGTATTCTCGCCGCATGTCGGATTCTCCGCTCCTCATCGCCGGCCTGGGCAATCCCGGCACGCAATACGCGCGCAACCGGCACAATGCCGGCTTCATGGCGGTGGACACGATCCACGAAAGTTACGAATTCGGGCCGTGGCGCGCCAAATATCAGGGCGCGCTCGCGGAAGGAAAGCTGGCGCGGCGCAAAACCTATCTGCTGAAGCCGATGACCTACATGAACGACAGCGGGATGTCGCTCGGCGCCGCGGCGCGGTTCCTGAAGCTTGCGCCGTCGGCCATCGTGGTGATGCATGACGAGAGCGATCTCGCTGCCGGCAAGCTCAAGGCCAAGACAGGCGGCGGCGATGCCGGCCACAACGGCTTGCGCTCGATCACCGCGGCGCTCGGCCCGGATTACCATCGCGTGCGCATCGGGGTCGGCCATCCCGGCGGCAAGGATGCTCTGCGCGGCCATGTGCTGCAGAATTTCTCCAAGGCGGACGAGGACTGGCTGGTCGAGCTGCTGTCGGCCATCGCCGAGGCGGCGCCCCTGCTTGCGCAAAACGATTTGATCGGCTTCATGAACAAGGCGGCGCTGATCCTTCATCCGCCCGCGCACAAAGCGAAACCGGAATTGGACGGGGACTGATGGGATTTAAATGCGGCATCGTCGGGCTACCGAACGTCGGCAAATCGACTCTGTTCAATGCGTTGACCGAGACCGCGGCGGCGCAGGCGGCGAACTATCCCTTCTGCACCATAGAGCCGAATGTCGGCGACGTGGCGGTGCCCGATGCGCGCCTCGACAAGCTGGCGGCCATCGCCAAGTCGGCTGAGATCGTTCCCACCCGTATCACCTTCGTGGACATAGCCGGTTTGGTGCGCGGCGCCTCGAAGGGCGAAGGGTTGGGCAACCAGTTCCTCGCCAACATCCGCGAAGTGGACGCCGTGGTCCATGTGCTGCGCTGTTTTGAGGACCACGATGTGGTGCACGTCGAAGGGCGCATCGATCCGGTCAGCGACGCCGAGACGGTGGAGACCGAGCTGATGCTGGCCGATCTCGAAAGTCTGGAAAAACGCGTCAAACCGATCGAGAAGAAGGCCCATTCCGGCGAGAAGGAAGCCAAGGAACAGCTGGCGCTGATGATGAAGGCGCTCGATCTGCTGCGCGCGGGGAAGCCGGCGCGGCTGGCGCAGCTTTCGCACGAGGAGAGCGAGCCCTACCGGTTGCTCGGTCTCTTGACCCAAAAGCCCGTGCTCTATGTCAGCAATGTCGATGAAGGGTCGGCCGCGGCGGGGAACAAATATTCGGCGGCGGTGGAAGCAATGGCCAAGCGCCAGGGCGCGGGCGCCGTCGCAATCTCGGCGCGCATCGAGGAGGAAGTGGCGCAACTGGCGCCCGCGGAGCGCGCCGAGTTTCTCGCCAGCCTCGGCCTCGAAGAGCCCGGCCTGAACAAGCTGATCCGCACCGGCTACGAGCTGCTCGGCCTCATCACCTTTTTCACCGCCGGGCCAAAGGAATCCAAAGCCTGGACGGTGCACAAGGGCGCGCGCGCGCCGCAGGCCGCCGGCGTCATCCACACCGATTTCGAACACGGCTTCATCCGCGCCGAAACCATCCCGTATGAGGATTATGTGGCGCACAACGGCGAGGCCGGGGCGCGCGACGCGGGCAAATTCCGCCTTGAAGGCAAGGAATATGTCGTGCAGGACGGCGACGTGATGCACTTCCGGTTCAATACATAAGGGAGAGATGCCATGGCCGCAGGCAAAATGATCTCGATGACGATGGCGGACGGCAAGTCCATCGGCGTCTATCGCGTCGAGGCAGCGGGCGCGCGGCGCGGCGGGCTGGTGCTGATCCAGGAAATCTTCGGCATCACTGAGCACATCAAGTCATGCTGCGACGGGTATGCGGCGGACGGCTACGAAGTGCTGGCGCCGTCCTTGTTCGACCGCGAAGCGCCGGGATTTGTCTCGGGCTACACGCCGGAAGAGATGCAGAAGGGCGCGGCGCTGGCCTATGGCGCACCGCTCGAACAGCGCGTGAGCGATACCCAAGTTTGCATCGACGCGCTGGAGGGCCCGGTATTCATCACCGGCTATTGCTATGGCGGATCGGTGGTGTGGGCTGCGGCCTGCCGCTGCACCGGGCTGGCCGCGGCGTCGAGTTATTACGGCAAGCTGGTGCCTGACATGGCCGACGAAATGCCCCGCTGTCCGACCATCTGCCATTTCGGCAAGAAGGACGCGGGCATTCCACTCGACGGCGTCGAGAAATTCGCGGCCAAGCATCCCGAGGTGGCGGTCTATCTCTACGACGCGGGCCACGGTTTCAATTCCGACCGCCCGACGCACCACAATGCCGCCGCCGCCAAACTCGCGCGCGAACGGACGCTGGAGTTGTTTTGCAAAAACGGCGGATAGTCCCCATAAACGAATGGCGGATTCCGCATGGGTGCATGATTTTGTTTGTACGCCCGGCGGACCCGCCTTCAAGAGCTACGGCCGGCGAGTGAAAACCGTTCTTCAGGCGGAATTCCCAAGCACCTTTGCTCGATCCTTGGGTGTCGCGCCGCGCGCATAGAGCGATCGGCCGCCCTGGGGCGGCGCATACGCAAGCGCACGGCGTTCGGGTGCGCGTGAGTTCGCATCCAAGCCCTGTATGGCCTCACGTTGGACAATAAGCGACGAGCGTCGCGCGAAGACGGTTTCCTCAAGTAACTCAATTGAACAAATAGGGAACGATTACGACACTTCAAGAGGCGGAACAAGGATTTAATCCGCAGGAAAGTTTGGCGAGTCAATCTCAGCAGCAGTTACGACAGCGCGGATAATTCCTTTTTCGACCTGCCTGTTTGTGAGCATACGTATAGGCGGGCGAATTGGGCCAACGCGTTCGATTGCGTTGTTGTTTTGAATGTGGAATATCCAGCCCATAGTACCCGGCCCTAACGCGCGCAACAAAGGGCAGGAACTGGCGCATTTGCGACTGTCCCGAGCAGAAAGGGACGTACGCTCTATCATTGATAGCTGACATTCGGCGGCTCGTCTTATGTTTGTAGGCGCTACGGGTTCTTGGGCAGGGCGCAACCGCGACGCCCCCTTCGTCACCCTTCGCCGCATAGGCTTCGGGTGACACTTCCCCCGCAAGCGGGGGCAGAAACTAGACGGGAAACAGCGCGAGCAGTCCTGCCTCGTTCGCTTCGCAAACGCCGCGCTCGGTGATGAAAGCGGTGACGAGACGCGCGGGCGTCACGTCGAAGCCAGGATTGGCGGCGGGCGAACCGGGCGCGGCGATCTCCACCGTAACGATGCCCCCACCGGGTAGCCGCCCGGTCATCTTCAAGATTTCATCCGCCGAGCGCTCCTCGATGGGAATTTCCGCGCCCGACGTCAGCGTCCAATCGATAGTCGAGGACGGTAGCGCTACATAGAACGGCACGGCATTGTCTTTCGCCGCCAGCGCCTTCAAATAGGTGCCGATCTTGTTGGCGACGTCGCCGTTCTTCGTCACGCGGTCGGTGCCGACGATGCAGAGATCGACGCGGCCCGTCTGCATCAGATGGCCGCCGGCATTGTCAGCGATGATGGTGTGCGGCACGCCGTGCGCGCCGAGTTCGTAAGCCGTCAGCGAAGCGCCCTGATTGCGCGGTCGCGTTTCGTCCACCCACACATGCACGGGAATGCCCGCATCGTGCGCCATATAGATCGGCGCCAGCGCCGTGCCCCAATCGACGCAAGCGAGCCAGCCGGCATTGCAATGGGTGAGAATTTCGAGCGGCGCGTCCTTCTTCGCCGCAGCAGCGCGGAAGATCTCCAGCCCGTGCACGCCGATTTGGCGACAGGCCTCCACATCCTCATCGCAAATCTTTGCCGCTTCGTTCCAGGCCTGCACAAATCGTTCCTCATGGCCGCGATTGTGCAGCGCGCCGTGCATCCGCTTGAGCGCCCAGCGCAAATTTACCGCTGTCGGCCGCGTCGCTTGCAGCATGTCGAGCGCGCGGATCAGCGCCTTGCTCGACGGCTCGGCGCGCATCGCGAACGCAACGCCATAGGCCGCCGTGGCGCCGATCAGCGGCGCACCGCGCACCACCATGGTACGGATTGCCTGCGCGCAATCTTCGAGCGAGCGCAGCACCACCGTGGTGAATTCTTGCGGCAGCTTAGTCTGGTCGATGACTTCCACGGCCTCGTCGGCGCGCGGCCAAATGGTGCGATAGGCTTTGCCGTGGATCTTCATTTTTTAGGCGTATTCAGTTTGGTGACGAGCGTCAGGGCCGCTTCATCCGTCAAACCGGAAATTTCCAGGCGATCGGAATTTATCGGGTCCCGCACGACAGGTGCCGTCACCAGAGTGCCATCAACCACGATTGCGATTCGCTGGCCGACATTGGCGGTCGTGACCGCCAAAAAGCGCGCCTGTGCATCGCTGCCAAAAAAAATCCGTACGGCATTGCCGAACTCGGAGCGATCGACCAGCCCGGCCTTTATGATGTCGGAAGTTCCCAGGATCAGATCATGGGACAGGCAGAGATTCTCCCCGGAACCTTGAAGTGTCAAACCGGCGTCACCCGCCGCGCACGGAACGACGAGTCGCAGTTCAATATCGGGCCTGTCCGTTGCCATGGCAGGCATTGCCGCCAGTGTGGTGCAAAGAAGCATTTCGGCATATCGCATCGCGATCATCTTCACGTCAGATTTGCCGGAACGGTGGCTGCCACGGAGGGATACTTGGCGAAGCCCTCGTACCAGGCGCTGAGGTTGGGACGCGTGTCGCGCCAGCCCGGCATCACTTCGCGAAAATCGAGATAGCCCAGCGCGCAGCCGACCGCGATCTCGCCGATGGTGATCTTCTCCGCGAAACGCGCGCGCTCCAGAGCATCGAGCGAACGGGCGATCACCGCCGTCTGCTTGTCGATGAAGGCCTGGCTCTTCTCGCCCTCGGGCCGGCGCTTTTCGTAGATCAGCGCCACCGCCGCGTCGGCCAGCCCGTCGCCCAGCGCCTGCAAGGTGAGCGCGCGCCAGCGCCCGGAAACTTCGCGCCAGATCGTCATGCCGGGAAAGAACTTCCCGCCGCCCATCTCGTTCAGATATTCGCAGATCACCGCGGAGTCGATCAGCGTCGAGCCGTCGTCGAGGATCAGCGCCGGAATTTTCCCGAGCGGATTGGTCCGGCGCAATTCGTCGCTCGCGGCCGGGTTGACTGGGATTTCCTCCACCAGCCGCTCGAGGTCGAGCTCGCGGATGACGATGCGCACTTTGCGGGCGAACGGCGACGCCGGAGACATGTAAAGCTTCATCGCGGACTCACTTACCCTCGAACGCCACCAGGGTCGTCACCTCCTTGCCCAGCGCGCGAATCTTGTCGGCACCGCCGAGCTCGGGAAGGTCGATCACGAAACAGCAGCCGATCACCTTGGCGCCGGCGCGCTCCAATAATTTGATCGCCGCGAAGGCCGTGCCGCCGGTGGCGATCAGATCGTCCACCACCACGACATATTCGCCCTGCTTGATCGCGTCGGTGTGGATTTCGATGCGGTCGCGGCCATATTCGAGATCGTATTCCTCGCCGATCACATTGAACGGCAGCTTGCCTTTCTTGCGGATCGGCACGAATCCGGTGGAAAGCTGGTGCGCCACCGCGCCGCCGAGGATAAATCCTCGCGCCTCGATGCCCGCCACCTTGTCGATGCGCACGCCGACATAGGGCTCTACCAGCGCGTCGACCGCGGCGCGGAAGGCGCGCGGATTGCCGAACAGGGTGGTGACGTCGCGGAACTGGATCCCCTTCTTGGGATAGTCCGGAATGGTGCGGATAACGGATGCGAAGTCCATTGGTTCAACCCCTCTTCAGCACTCTTCCCGCCACGGCGTCGAGCTTGGCGGCGAGCTTGGGATCGCGCTTGTCGGGCGCGGTGATCAGCGCGCTGTCGAGCACGCGTTCGATCGGCGATGGTTTGTGCTCGGGGCCGAGCAGCTTCGCCGCGCGGCACACCAGCTTCCTCGCGTTGTCGGCATTGGCAACCAGCATCTTTATGACCGCATCCACCGTCACCTGATCGTGATCGGGATGCCAGCAATCGTAATCGGTGACCATGGCGACCAGCGCATAAGGTAGCTCCGCCTCTCGCGCCAGCTTGGCTTCCGGCATCGCCGTCATGCCGATCACCGAACAATTCCAGGAGCGGTAAAGATTGGATTCCGCGAGCGTCGAGAATTGCGGACCTTCCATACAAATATAGGTGCCGCCCTTGGCGTGCTTGATGCCCTCCGCCGCTGCCGCTTCGACGAGCGCTTCGCTCAAGCGCGGGCAAACCGGATGGGCCATCGGGACGTGCGCCACAAAGCCCGGCCCGAAGAAGCTCTTCTCTCGCGCGAAGGTGCGGTCGATGAACTGGTCGACCATCACGAAGGTGCCCGGCGGCAATTCCTCTTTCAGCGAGCCGCAGGCCGACACCGAGATCGCGTCGGTGACGCCCGCGCGCTTGAGCGCGTCGATGTTGGCGCGGTAGTTGATCGTCGACGGCGTCTGGATATGGCCGCGGCCGTGGCGCGGCAGGAACACCATGTCCACGCCGGCATAGGTGCCGAACAGGAGCGCGTCGGATGGTTCGCCCCACGGGGTTTTCATCCGCTCCCAGCGGGGATTTTCCAGTCCGGCGATATCATAAACGCCGCTGCCGCCAATGATGCCGAGGACTGTTCTGCTCATGACCCGACCTTGGGGAAAGGGTGGGTTTTAGCACGGCGAACGCGGAATCCTACCCTCCCATTACGGGAGGCGGCGTCTCAGTGCTGGTCTTTCCACACTTTGCGGTAGGTGAGGAACAAGAGCCCGGCGAGCAGCACCAGGAACGCCATCACTTCGACGCCGGTGCGGTGGCGCTCTTCCAGTTTGGGCTCCGAGGCCCAAGCGAGGAACGTCGCCACATCATGGGCTTCCTGGTCGATGGTGGCCTTGGTGCCGTCGGCGTAGGTGACGGCGCCGTTGGCTAGCGGCGGCGGCATCGAGATGTTCCGCCCGGCGAAATAAGGGTTGTAGTACTTGCCCTGCTGCACCTTGAAGCCCGGCGGCGGCTTTTGGCCGAAGCCCGTGACAATCGAATAGACATAGGCCGCGCCGCCCGCGCGCGCTTTCTCGATCAGCGACAGGTCGGGAGGCAGCGCACCGCCGTTCGAGGCGCGCGCGGCTTCTTCGTTGGGAAACGGGGGTGGAAAATGATCGGCCAGGATGCCGGGGCGCGTCAGCGGGTTGCCGTTGGCGTCGGTGGTCTCGCCCTTGTCGTTGGGCCCGGCGATGATTTTGTAACCTGCCGCGATCGCCTTGGCTTGTGCTTCGCTGAAGCCGGGGCCGCCCGGCGCCGCCAGATCGTGGAATTGCACATAGTTGAGGCTGTGGCAGGCCGAACAGACTTCCTTGTAGATCTGGAAGCCGCGCTGCAACGCGGCTTGGTCATAGGTTCCGAGCGGGCCTTCGAAGCTCCAATGCACGTCCTTGATCGGAAAGGGCAGACTGGTGTCTTCGGCCATGGCGGAGCCGAGCGAAGCCGTCAGCGCGAGGGCGAGGAACGCGATCTTCATGTCCGTTCTCCCTTGGCGCCGAGAACGGCTTGGGCAATGCTTTGCGGCAAGGCGTTGGGTTTTTCGATCCAGCCGACCACCGGCATGATCAACAAGAAGAATACGTAGTAATAGATCGTACCCAGGCGCGCCAACCAAACGAGCGGCAGCGAGAAACCGCCGAGCGCCAGCGCCGCGTCCGCGCCCTGCGAGCCGACATAGCCAAGCAGCACGCAATCGGCGGCGAATAGCCAGAAGAACTGTTTCATCAGCGGGCGAAAGCGGCAGGAGCGCACCTTCGATGTGTCGAGCCAGGGAATGAACAGGAGCAACAGCAACGCGCCGACCAGCACCAACACGCCGAACAGCTTCTGCGGCACCGAACGCAACATGGCGTAGAACGGCAAGAGGTACCATTCCGGCACGATATCGGTCGGCGTCACCAGCGGATTGGCCTGGATGGAATTGTCGGGATTGCCGAAGAATTCCGGCGCGAAGAACACGAAGCCGGCGAACAGGATGACGAACAGCGACAGATAGAACGCATCCTTGGCCGTGTAATAGGGATGGAACGGGACGGTGTCCTGCGGCCCCTTCACGTCGATGCCGAGCGGATTGTTGTTACCCGGCACGTGCAGCGCCCAGATATGCAGCCCGACCACGCCCGCGATCACGAACGGCAGCAGATAGTGCAGCGAAAAGAAGCGGTTCAGCGTGGCGTCGCCGACCGCAAAGCCGCCCCACAGCCAGGTCGTGATCGCCGTGCCGAGATGCGGAACGATCTGGTCGAGCGCGCTGAACAGCGAGGTGATGACGGTGGCGCCCCAGAACGACATCTGCCCCCAGGGCAGCACATAGCCGAAGAAGGCTGTCCCCATCATCAGAAGATAGATCAGTACGCCCAGGATCCAGATGACCTCGCGCGGCGCCTTGTACGAGCCGTAATAGAGCCCACGGAACATGTGGAGGTAGACCGCGAGGAAGAACATCGAGGCGCCGGTAGCGTGAATGTAACGGATCAGCCAGCCGTAATTCACGTCGCGCATGATGGTATCGACGGACGTGAAGGCGAGATCGGCGTTGGGCACGTAATGCATCGCCAGCACGATGCCGGTGACGATCTGCACGCCGAGGCAAAAGGTGAGTATGCCGCCGAAGGTGTACCAGACGTTGAGGTTCCGCGGCGTCGGGAACGTCGTCATCGTGTCGTGGGCCAGCCGGAGTATCGGAAGGCGCTTGTCGAGCCAGCGGGTGATACCGGTCGCGGGAACGTAGGTGGATTGGCCTGCCATCTGTTCGCTCTCTCAGCCGACTTTGATTTTGGTCGGGGACAGGAAGGAATAAGGCGGCACCGCGAGGTTCTGCGGCGCCGGTCCTTTGCGAATGCGCCCGGCGGTGTCGTATTGCGATCCGTGGCAATGGCAGAGCCAGCCGCCGTAATCGCCTTGCGGGGCTTGCGGCGTCGACACCGTCGGCGTGCAGCCCAGATGTGTGCAGACGCCGACCAGCACCAGCCATTCCGGCTTCGTGCCGCGATTTGTGTCGGTAGCCTGCGCATCGTCGGGCAGATTGGCATTGCGCGCCAACGGATCGATCAGGTCAGACATCGCCACGGCCTTGGCCTCGGCGATCTCCTTGGGCGTGCGGCGGCGCACGAACAGCGGATGACCGCGCCACTTGAACACGACCTGCTGGCCCAGCTGGATGGAAGAAATGTCGATCTCGATCGAGGCGAGCGCCAGAACCGCGCTGGTCGGATTCATCTGATCGAGGAACGGCCACGCCGCGAAAGCACCGCCGACCGCGGCGACGGCCCCGGTCGCGATGTACAGAAAGTCGCGCCGCGTCGTTTCCGGCTCAGTCGCAGTCGTCACGAAATTCCCCTTTGTGATGGAAGAAGCGTGAGAAATTACAAGCCAATACGCGGTCCCGAGGAAGGCGGCGCGCTTAAGTCGCAAAAGCTAAAATAGAACGTAGGGTTTGGAGGGTCTTGCGGCACAATGACGCAGAAAACGCCAAGCTCCGCTGGGCATTGTGCGGTTAAACGCGGAAAATAGTTCCCTAGCGTAATGATCAACATTCGCGAGAAACTCCCCTCATGCGCCTAGCCCTTTATCAGCCCGATATCCCGCAGAACGCCGGCGCCTTGATCCGGCTGGGGGCGTGCCTCGGCGTCGGCGTGGACATCATCGAGCCTTGCGGCTTCCTGTTCAGCGACAAGCAGCTCCGCCGCGCGGGCATGGATTATCTGGAGCAGGCCGAGATCGTGCGCCATTCTTCCTGGCAGGCGTTCCGCGAGGCGCGCGCGGGCTTCAGGCTGGTCCTCCTCACCACCAAAGCTGAGGGTTCCTATCTGGATTTCGCCTTCCGCCCGGATGATGTTCTGCTCTTGGGACGCGAGAGCGAGGGCGTGCCGGCAGAGGTGCACGAACGCGCCGAGGCGCGGCTGCGCATTCCGCTAAGGCCCGGTCTGCGCTCGCTCAACGTGGCGCAGGCGGGCGCGATGGTGCTGGGCGAGGCGCTGAGACAGACGAAGGGATTTCCATGAGCGAGCGCCAAGCCCGCGCCCAAAGCTGGTTCGAGGAGTTGCGCGACCGCATCTGCGCCGCCTTTGAGGCCATCGAGGACGAAGCGGGCCACCCGGCGGGGCGCTTCGAACGCAAGGCCTGGACGCGGCCGGCCGAAGGCGGCGCCGACGCGGGCGGCGGGGTGATGAGCATCATGCACGGCGCCGTGTTCGAAAAGGTCGGCGTCAACGTCTCGACTGTCTACGGAGAATTCGCGCCGGAGTTTGCCAAGACCATCCCCGGCGCGGTGGACGACCCGCACTTCTGGGCCGGCGGCATCTCGCTCGTCGCCCATCCGCTGAACCCCCACGTGCCCGCAGTGCACATGAACACTCGCCACATCGTGACGACCAAGTGCTGGTTCGGCGGCGGCGCCGACCTGACGCCCGCGACGCCGGACGACGAGGACACCGCCGAGTTCCACGCTGGCCTCAAGCAGGCCTGTGACGGCTTCGACCCCGCCTATTACCCCCGCTTCAAAAAATGGTGCGACGAGTACTTCTTCCTACCCCATCGCGGCGAGGCGCGCGGGGTCGGCGGCATCTTCTACGATGGGCTGGATTCGGGCGACTGGGAGCGGGATTTCGCCTTCACCCGCGCGGTAGGACTCGCATTTTTGGACATTTATCCCCACATCGTGAGACGTCACATGGGACAAAGCTGGACGAACGCCGACAAGGCCCATCAATTGGTACGCCGCGGCCGCTATGTGGAGTTCAATCTGCTTTATGACCGCGGCACCCAGTTCGGTCTGAAGACCGGCGGCAATGCCGAAGCCATCCTGATGTCCCTGCCGCCGGAGGCGCGCTGGCCATAGTAGGCGCCGCCCAGCAACACGCGAGGAAACGAATTGGCCGATATTTTCACGCATGGCGGGATCTTCGCCCTGCTCCAGGTGATCCTGATCGACCTGGTGCTGGCCGGCGACAACGCCGTCGTGATCGGCATGTCGGCCGCCCATGTCCATCCGGTGGATCGGCGCAAGGTGATCTTCCTCGGGCTGGCGAGCGCGGTGGTGATGCGCATCATCCTCGCGGTCTTCACCGTGCAGCTGCTCGAATACATCCCGCTGATGATCGCGGGCGGCATCCTGCTTTTGTGGGTGACGTGGCGGCTGTGGCGCGACATCCGCCAGGAACACAAGGCCCGCCAGGCCTCCAAGCTGTTGTCGGATGATGCCCCGCCGCCGAGCGGCCCTGTACCGTGCAAGAACCGGGCGGCGGTGCGCCGTGCCGTCCTGCATATCGCCGTCGCCGACATTTCCATGTCGCTCGACAATGTGCTGGCGGTGGCCGGCGCGGCGTTGCGGCACCCCTGGGTTCTGGTGATCGGCCTCACACTATCGGTCGCCCTGATGGGCTTGGCGGCGAGTCTCGTGGCCAAGCTGCTGACTCGGTTTCCCTGGATCAGCTATGCCGGCATCTTCATCGTGTTGTTCGTGGCAGTCCGCATGATCTGGCACGGCTCCATGCTGATGCTATACCCCGGCTGATCACTTGAGGCGCAGCAGGAGCGCGGTCGCGTCATCGCTCTTCTTCAGGCGCGGGAAGCGGCGGCCTTCCGGATCTCCTTCCTCGATGGCGCGTACTGCATCGCCCATGGCCGCAAGCCCTTTGGAGCAAGCAGCTTCGACCAAGCCGTGCGCATCGTAAGCGCCGTAATCGCTGGCCAGCGCCAGAAATCCGTCGGTCGCCAACAGAACCAGCGTTCCCGTTGGCGCCATAAGGTGCTGCGATCCCGCGTGATCGGCGGCATGGGGATCGGGCGAGAACAGCCAGCCGCCGGCGCGCGTGTTCACCTTGTTCCGAGAGGCGCGCAGATGAGGCAATACCGAGGCGCGAGTGCTGTCGCCCGCGGGCGCCAATCCTCTGGCCTCGGCGAGTTGCTTGACGCGCGCCGCTTCGGTCGCGCGCTTGTCGAACGCTTCGCCGATGATCTCGACACCTTCGCCGGGGCGCAGGACCAACGCCGCGCAATCGCCGAACCACAGCGCCTCGAAGCCGTCCTCGTCCGACACTACGAACATCATCGAGGCGAAGGGAATTTCATATTTCTCCTTAGGCGGCCGCCGCCTCAGTCCTTTGAAGGATTTCTCCGCGTCAGCGAGCGCATGGCGCAGCGCCTCCTTCGGCACCTCGCCGTCGCGGCAATGCGCCATCAGCCGGCGCGCCCCGAAATGGGCGATCCAGGCCGCATCGGAAGGCCCCGGTAGCAGCATCTCGCCGAGGCCTGTAGTGCCGTCGAACACCGCGGCGGCGTTCTCCACTGCGCCGAAGGCGTCTTCGTTGGCTTTCGCCGGATCGCCGGGAATGGAAACGGAGTCGAGCCGCTCAAAGGCCATCAGCGTGTGACCGCCGCCTTGAGCCGCTCCAACAGATCGCCGGTGAAATCGTTTTCGATCCACCATTCCTCGATTTCGCCGAGGATTTGACCGACGCGCGGCCCTTCCGGCACGCCCGCCTGCATGACGTCGCGCCCGCTGAGCGCAAAGCGCGGCGGCGTCCATTGATCGGCCAGTTCCAGCAGCGCGCGCCATTGTGCAGCGTTCGCGTCTTCGGCCCACGCCAGAAACACGCGATCCTTGAACGGGCGCGCACCCAGCCGGTAGATCAACTTCTTCGCCTCGCGATCGGAAAGATGCGGCGCGACCTTCGCGCCCGCGATGTCGTAAAGCCTGGCGCGCGCGTCGTTCGAGAGTTTCCACCGCTCGGAGAGTGCGTCGGTGGAAGTCAGCGCCGCCAGACGCAGCAAAGAGTCGGGCAAAAATCCATTCTCCACATCGATTTTTGCTAGACTTTCGAGGCGAGCGATGTTCACCTCGCCCGGCAACACATCCGCCAGAATTCCCGACGCCTCCATCGCGCGCAACACCGGCGCGGGATTTTTCGCCTCCAACAGGCGCAGCATCTCCTTGGCGATGCGCTCGCCGGAAAGCCTTGCTATTCCGGCTTTTTCGGCCGCAGTCGCGTGCAGAGCGTCGGCGTCGATCGCGCCTTTGCCGTACCAGGCGTGGAAGCGGAACAAGCGCAGGATGCGCAGATAATCCTCGCGGATGCGCTTGACCGCGTCGCCGACGAAGCGCACGCGCCCCGCCTGCAAATCTTCAATGCCGCCGACATAATCGAAGACCTCGCCGTCCACCGCGGCATAGAGCGCATTCATGGTGAAATCGCGCCGCTCGGCGTCCTGCCGCCAATCGTCGGTGAAAGCGACGACAGCGTGCCGGCCGTCGGTCATCACGTCGCGGCGCAGGGTGGTGACCTCGAACGGCTTGCCTTCGACGATAGCGGTCAGCGTGCCGTGCTCGACGCCGGTCGGCACAAACGAAATGCCCGCCGCCGTCAATCGCGCGCCCACCTTTTCGGGCGTCAGAGGCGTCGCTATGTCGATGTCGGTAACGGGCGCGCCAAGCAGGGTGTTGCGGATCGCGCCGCCGACGAAGCGCGCCTCGCCGAGCGCCGCCATCAACGTCCGCGTCGCGGGAGCGTTCATCCAGGGCTGGGGAGGAAGGCGCGTCATCAAGCCGTAAGCCTCTGTGCCAAGTTCACCAGAATCGCGGCGGTGGCGCCCCAGATATAGTGCGTTTCGACCTCGAAGGCGTAAACGCGCCGCATTCCGCCTTTCCAGTTGAGAACGTGTTCCTGGCGGTTGGCGGGATCGAGAAAGTAGGCGAGCGGCGCCTCGAACACCTCCGCCACTTCGCGCGCGTCCGGCTTGAGTACGAAGCCCTCGCTGAGTAGCCCTACCACCGGCACGACGGCATAGCCGGTCACGGTCTCGTAAACCTCGAGGAAGCCCTGCACGGATACGAACTCCGCAGCGATGCCCGTCTCTTCCTCGAGCTCGCGCAGGGCCGTGGCGGCCAGCGAGGCGTCGGAGGCATGCACGCGTCCGCCCGGGAAACTCACCTGGCCGGGATGGCGGGGCAATTCCTCGGCGCGCTTGGTGAACAGCAAGGTCGGCACGGCGCGCATTATAATAGGGATCAGCACGCAGGCGGGCGCTAGCTCGCGCGGTCCCATCTCCCGCGCCAAGGGATTGAGGTCGTAGTCGCTGCGCGAAGGCCTCAGCGGCAAGACCGGCGGCTCCGACAGCAGCCGTGCGTCAAGCGCCCCAGAGCGCCCGAGGTTTGCTAAATCTATGGGAAAATCGGCGGCCATCGACTTGCAAGAGCGGGCGCTCGGCTCCGCTGATCCTTGTTGCGCCTGACGGAGCGCGGTACGGTCCGGCAAAGCGCGTTTCGGCGCAAAGCTTAGGCGGGGCGGCAAGCCGCCCGCAACCTGGATACAGAACATTCATGAACGACACGATCGACGAGGAGTTAAAGGGCCAGGCGGTCGCGCACGCCGAAGAGGCGGCGGATATCCTGGCCAAGGTGCGCGATGGCATCGGCCGCGTCATCTTCGGCCAGAAGGACGTGATCGACCAGACGCTGATCACGCTGCTTGCCGGCGGCCATGGCCTGTTGATCGGCGTGCCGGGGCTGGCCAAGACCAAGCTGGTCGAGGCGCTCGGCACCGTGCTCGGCCTCGATTGGAAACGCATCCAGTTCACGCCGGACCTGATGCCCGCCGACATCATCGGCTCGGAGATCCTCGAAGAAATCGACGATCGCCACCGCGCTTTTCGCTTCCTCAAGGGGCCCGTGTTCACCCAGCTTCTGATGGCCGACGAGATCAACCGCGCCAGCCCGCGCACGCAGTCCGCGCTGCTGCAATCGATGCAGGAGCGTCAGGTGACCGTGGCCGGCGAACGCTACAATCTGCCGGTGCCGTTCCATGTGCTGGCGACCCAGAATCCTCTGGAGCAGGAAGGTACCTACCCGCTGCCGGAAGCCCAGCTCGACCGTTTCCTGCTGCAGATCGACGTCGGCTATCCCGACAAGGAAGCCGAGAAGCATATGCTTCTCGCCACCACTTGCGGCAATGAGACGGCGCCGGAACGCGTTTGCGGGCCGGAAGCGCTAGTCGCGGCGCAAGCCATCGTGCGGCGGCTGCCGGTCGGCGAGAAGGTGGTCGATTCCATTCTCAAGCTGGTGCGCGCGGCGCGCCCGGAAGCGGACGGCGCCCCCGAACTGCGTGACGTGATTTCCTGGGGGCCGGGGCCTCGCGCCAGCCAGGCTTTCATGCTGGCGGCGCGCGCCCGCGCGCTGATCGACGGCAGGCTCGCGCCTTCCAGCGACGACGTGGTCGCGCTGGCCGGTCCGGTGCTGCGCCATCGCATGGCGATCAGCTTCGCGGCGCGGGCGGAAGGCCAGACCGTGATGGGCGTCATCGACCGGCTTTGCCAGACGCTTCTTTGATGGCGAACTTGCAGGATACCGCCGAAGCACTCGGCGCCAGCCTTCCGCCCCTGATGGTGCGCGCCGAGAAGCTGGCGTCGGCGGTCAACCTCGGCATGCATGGACGCCATAAACCGGGCATCGGCCAGAGCTTCTGGCAGTTCCACCATTACCGTCAGGGAGACGCGGCCAACGCCATCGATTGGCGCCAATCGGCCAAATCCACCCATCTCTACGTGCGCGAGCGTGAATGGGAGACGGCGCAGTCCGTCTGGCTGTGGCGCGACGGCTCTCCCTCGATGCGATTTTCCTCCGGCGGCGACAGCAAGATCGACCGCGCCAGCCTGTTGGCATTGGCGCTCGGTGTGGTCTTGGTGCGAGGCGGCGAACGCATTGCTCTGTTCGGCGAGCGCGAAGCACCGGCCAATTCGCGCGCCGCCTATCGCCGCATTGGCTATGCGCTCACCGAACGCGAGCCTGCGGACAACACGGTTCCTTCCGAGCATCCGCTGCCGCGCAACGCGCAATTCGTCTGGTTCGGAGATTTCCTGGCGCCGATGACCGCGATCGAGGCGGCCATCCGCCGGCTGACGCGGGGCAACGCCGGCGGGCGGCTGGTGCATATCGTCGATCCGGCGGAGGAGGATTTCCCCTTTGCCGGACGCACTCGCTTCGAGGCGGTGAAGGGGACTGAGAACCATGTGCTCGGGCGGGCCGAAAGCGTGGCAGCGGATTATCGCGCGCGCTTCAAGGCTCATGCCGAAGCCGTGGCGCTGTTGGCGCGCAAGCTCGGCTGGAATTATCTCGTGCACCGCACCGACCGTTCGCCGCAGACCGCGCTGGTGGCGCTCTATGCCGATCTCGGCGGCGGACAGAGACTGCGGAATTAGTGAAAGCCGCGCATGGATTGGCTGACCAACATAAGTTTCGGCGCGCCCTGGGTCTTGCTGGCGCTCGTTGTATTGCCCGCGATCTGGCTCCTGTTGCGCGTGATCCCGCCGCTTCCCAAGCGCGTGGTGTTTCCCCCACTCGCCCTCTTGATGGGATTGCGCGACGAGGAACAGACTCCGGCGGGTACGCCCTGGTGGCTGATGCTGCTGAGGCTGGTGGCGGCAGCGGCGTTGATCGTCGCCTTGGCCGAGCCGCAGATCGGCCGCACGCTTCAGATAGCGGGTTCGGGGCCGATCCTTCTCGTCGTGGACAATGGCTGGACTGCCGCACCGCATTGGAACGTCCATCGCGCCTTGGCGGAAGACGCCGTGCGGCTGGCAGCTGCGCAGCGCCGGCCTGTCGCCATCGTGACGACCGCCGACAAGCCGCAGACGGATTTCATGGCGGCCGGAGACGCCGAACGCACGGCAAGGGCACTCGAACCCAAGCCTTGGCTCGCCGACCGCAGCGACGCGCTCAAGGCGCTCTCGAAAATGAAATTCGCTTCGCGCCCAGAAATCCTCTGGCTCTCCGACGGCATCGACGACGGCCGCGCGCACGCGCTGGCGCAGACGCTTTCGCGCCTCGGCCATCTGCGCCTCTTCGCCGACCGGCAAAGTCCGCTGGCGCTGACCTTCGTCGCCAATACGGGTGACGGCTTCGAGGCAGAGCTGCTGCGCGCCGGAACCAGCGGGGCACAAGGGGGCGCGGTCACCGCCTTCGGTGCGCAGGGTCAGATTCTCGGCACCGCGGATTTCCACTTCGAGGACGACAGGAACAAGACCGACGCGCGTCTCGCTCTGCCGCTGGAGATGCGCAACGAGGCCGCGAGCATTGCCATCGCTGCCGAGAACAGCGCCGGGGCGGTGCATCTGTTCGACCGGGGCGCGCCGCGCCGCTCCGTGGGGCTGGTTGCCGCGGGCGGCGGCGATGAACCGCTACTCTCGGGCGTCTATTATCTCGAGCGGGCGCTTTCGCCTTATGCCGATGTCGGCAAGGGCACAGTCTCCGACCTGCTGTCGCGCGGCATTTCAGTGCTCATCCTCTCCGACATCGGCAAGATCGTCGGCGCAGATCACGACGGCGTGGCACGCTTCGTCGAGGGCGGCGGGCTGCTGATCCGTTTCGCCGGCGATCGCATGGCGGGGGGCAGCGATGATCTGGTTCCCGTCGAGCTGCGCGGCGGCGGGCGTTATCTCGGGGGGGCGCTTGCCTGGGCGGCGCCGCAGCATCTGGCGCCGTTCCCGGATAATTCGCCGTTCGGCGGGCTCACGATTCCCTCCGATGTTTCGGTATCGCGGCAGATCCTGGCCGAGCCTTCGGTGGAACTCACTTCGCATTCCTGGGCGCGACTGGCCGACGGCACGCCGATGGTGACTGCGGCGCGGCGCGGCAAGGGCTGGATTGTGTTGTTTCACGTCACCGCCGGGCCCGGCTGGTCGACGCTGCCGCTGTCGGGCCTTTATGTCGAGATGCTGCGCCGGCTGATGTCGCTGTCGGCGGGAACCGATCCGCGCGCGATGAGCGCCAACGCCAGCCTGCCGCCCCAATTCACCCTAGACGGTTACGGCAAGCTCGCGACCGCGGGCCCCGAAGCCCAGCCGTTGAAAGGTTCCGAGATTGCCTCGACCGAGCCGTCGCGCCTGCATCCGCCCGGCCTCTACGGCGTAACGGGAGCCGAACGTGCGCTGAACGCGGCGCGCGCCGACACGGTGCTGTTGCCGTTCGGCGCGCTGGACACCGCCGTTTCGTTCTACGCCTCGCGCGCCTCGATTGCGTTGCAAACCCCGTTGCTGCTGCTGGCGGCGTTGCTGCTGCTCGCCGATTTCGCGATTTCGCTGGTACTGCGCGGTTATGCGCCGCGGCGCCTTTCGCGCCTCGCGGGTGTTGTGCTCGGCGCGGTGCTGCTTGTTCATCCCGGCCAAGCTCGCGCCGACGAGGCCTTCAATCTCAAGGCGGCGCTCGACACCCACCTCGCCTATGTCGCGACCGGCGTCGGCGATGTCGACGCGATGAGCAAGGCGGGGTTGACGGGGCTGGGCAACGCGCTCGCCGCGCGCACCGCCTATGTGCCCAAGGAAGCGATGGGCGTCGACCTGGATAAGGACGATCTCGGCTTCTTTCCGCTGATCTATTGGCCGATGGACCCGCGCGAAAAGGACCTCACGCCCGGCGCGCTATCGAAGGTCGCCGATTACATGCGCAACGGCGGCACGCTCCTGATCGATACGCGCGATCTGACGCTGGGCTCGGTGCGAGGCGTGAACTCGCCGGGCCAGCAGACCTTGCGTCGCCTCCTGGCCAAGCTCGATCTGCCGCCGCTGGAGGCCTTGCCGGCGGATCATGTGCTGTCGAAGACATTCTATCTGCTGTCGGATTTTCCCGGCCGCTGGGACGGCTCGCCGGTATGGGTTCAGGCGCTGCCGCCGGCGACCCCCGATCAGGGCCCGGTGCGCGGCGGTGACGGCGTCTCGCCGGTCATCATCGGCGGCAACGATTGGGCCGCCGCCTGGGCGGTGGACGATCGCGGCCGGCCGCTGGTCGACGTTTCGCCCGGCGGCGAGCACCAGCGCGAGCTGGCGATCCGCTTCGGCATCAATGTCGTGATGTATGCGCTGACCGGCAATTACAAGACCGATCAGGTCCACGTCTCCGCCATTCTCGAACGGCTGGGGAAATAGGCGCATGGATTCGATCGCCTTCGCGCCTCACGTCTCGCCCCCACTGCTGTGGACGCTGATCGCCGTTGCCGCCCTTCTGACCGGCTACGCCCTCTTCATGCGCGCGCGCGGCGCGTGGGCCAGGGCGCTCGCGCTCCTCGTGTTGATCCTGGCGATCGCCAATCCGCTCGCCGTGCGCCAGAGTCGCGAACCTCTCTCGGACGTTGTCGCGCTCGTGCTCGACCATTCGCAGAGCATGGATGTCGGCACGCGCCGCGCCGATGCCGACAAGGCCGCCGCCGAGATCAAAAAGAAACTGGCGGGCGAGAAGAATCTGGAAGTGCGCTTCACCACCGTCACCACCAACGTTTCGGGCGAGGACAACGGCACGCAAGCCTTCGCGGCCTTGAACGCTGCGCTGGCAGACGTGCCGCCATCGCGCGTGGCCGGCGCCATCCTGGTCAGCGACGGAGAAGTGCACGACATTCCAGCGAAACTTGAAACCGGCGCGCCGTTGCACGCACTGATCGTGGGCAAGCGCGGCGAGCGCGACCGCAAGCTCACCGTGGTCGATGCCGCGCGCTACGCCATCGTCGGACAAAGTGCGCAGCTTGTCGTCCGCGTCGACGATCTGGGCGGCGGGATGGCGGGAGAAGCGCGTCTCGGGCTGCGAATCGACGGCGCGGATGCGGGCGCGCTCAAGGTTCCGCTCGGCCGCAGCACAGCGATCTCGGTGCCGATCAGCCACGAAGGCGAAAGCGTGGTCGAGCTTGAAGCCGAACCAGGCCCCGCGGAGCTGACGCTGCAGAACAACCGCGCCGTGGTGGCGATCAACGGCGTACGCGACCGTTTGCATGTGCTCTTGATCTCTGGCGAGCCCAATGCCGGCGAGCGGGTGTGGCGCAATCTGCTGAAGGGAGATCCCTCGGTCGATCTGGTGCATTTCACGATTCTGCGCCCGCCCGAGAAGCAGGACGAGACGCCGCTTAACGAATTGTCGCTGATCGTCTTTCCGACCCAGCAGCTGTTCGCCGAAAAACTCGACGGCTTCGATCTGGTGATCTTCGACCGCTACAGCGAGCACGGCATCCTGCCGCTGGCCTATTTCGAGAACATCGCCAATTACGTCCAGAACGGCGGCGCGCTCTTGGTCTCCGCCGGGCCCGAGTTCACCGGCCCGCTCAGCATCTTCCGCACGCCGCTTTCCTCGGTGCTGCCCGCGCAGCCGAGCGGTGAGATCGTGGCTAAGCCCTTCAAGCCCCTGCTTACGCCTGACGGCCTCGCCCATCCGGTGACGCGTGATCTCTCCGGCGCCAACACCGACAAGACCCCGCCAAGCTGGGGCCGCTGGTTCCGCCTGATCGGCGCCGAGAAGATCACGGGGGAAACCTTGATGAGCGGGGCGGATGAAAAACCGCTGCTCGTGCTCGACCGCGTCGGCAAGGGCCGTGTGGCGGAACTTCTTTCCGATCAGGGCTGGCTGTGGGCGCGCGGCTTCGAGGGCGGCGGGCCGGAAGCCGAATTGCTGCGCCGCCTGGGGCACTGGCTGATGAAAGAGCCCGAACTCGAGGAGGAACGGCTGACCGCCGCGATCGCGGGCGGCGACATCGTCATCGAGCGGCGCACAATGGCGCCCTCTCCATTGCCGGTGACTTTGACAGGTCCGTCGGGCAAACAGACGGTCGTCCCGCTTACGAAGGTCGAACCCGGCCTCTGGCGTGGTCAGGCGAAAGCCGATGCGCTGGGACTTTACAGGGTGAGCGACGGAAAATTGTCGGCGGTCGCGGCGGCAGGGCCGCTCAATCCCAAAGAGGTCGCCGACATGCGCGCCAGCGATGCGATCCTGCGGCCGCTGGCCGAACAAAGCGGCGGCTCGGTGCATTGGCTGGCCGACGGAATGCCTAGCGTCCGCCGCGTCGAGCGCGGCCGGCGCATGGCGGGCGAGGATTGGATCGGCATCGCCGCCAACAACGCCACGCGCGTGACCAGCGTCGAGCAGACGCCGCTGTTGCCGGTGTGGGCAGCACTCATTCTGCTGGTTGGAACCCTGATGCTGGCATGGCGGCAGGAAGGGCGTTAAGCGACCGCCGCGCCGTCGGCACAAACCGGATGGTCGAGGTGCGCGCGGCGCACTTCACCGGCCAGCGTCAGCATTACGTTCGGCTTCAGCGACTGGCCGAGCACGCGCGCCTGATCGACCGGGCCGGGGAAACGCACTTTGCCAGGCGCGATCCGTGCGAAACCGACGCGCACGTAATAAGGCTCGTCGCCGACCAGGATGATGCTCGCATGGCCTTGGGTGCGCGCTTCCTCGATGCCGCGCTTCATCAGTGCGATGCCGATGCCGCGGCCGCGCTGGTCGGACTGCACTGCCAAGGGCCCCAGCAGCAGCGATTTCTCCATGCCGATCGAGACCGGCCAGAAACGGATCGAGCCGCGCAATTCGCCGTCCTCGATGGCGACGAAACCGAGCCCGGCCACCGGGTCAACACCCTCGCGCAGCCGATAGGCGGATTTGGCGAAACGGCCGGGGCCGAAGCTAGCTTCGTTCAAAGCCGCGACCAGCGGCGCGTCTTCGCGGCGCTCCGCCCTGATCTGCCACGGCTGTTCTGTTGCGACCATGACGTTCTCGCTAGCGTCGCGACCGGCCAAATGCAAGACGAGGATAGAGGTCACCAGGTCAGGCTTTGCGGCGCCTCTCCCATGAATTCGGCCAGCCGGCGGCGGACGCCCGGTTGTGTGCCCGGCGGCGGCACCGCGGGATCGGCAAGGACCATCTCGCGAATTTCAAGATTCGGCTTGAAGTCGAAACGCGCCTCGCGCACGCGGTAAAGCGCGATGATGTTGGTCATTAGTCGGAGCTTGCGGACGAAAATCCCGACCAGCAGCGGCTCGCTCGACCAGGTGAGTCCGATTTCCTCCTTGAGCTCGCGCAACACGGCCCTCACGGGCGGCTCGCCCCGCTGCACCCCGCCGCCAGGAAGGTGCCAGCCTTCAGAATAGGATTGGCGCACCAGGACCAGCTTGTTTGCCTGCTCCACCAAGGCAAGCGCGCCGAAACTCGTCGGTGACAAAACCGCCCCCATGAACCTTGGGAGCCCGAAAACCATTTGTCTTAAGAGGCTTGGCATGGGCCGTGAAACATCCTTTCTTGCCGCGGTTCTATAAGAACTTGCTAACCATCCTTGCATAACCTGAAGCTGCAGCGGGGCCGATGACGCGAATCATCCTACGGCCATGCCGCACCGCGCCTGCGGGCGAGTGGACGGCGTAGGCACTGTACCGGATGGGTTCGATTTTTTGGGGAACGGACTAAGAAACGATGTCGGGGGCGGCATTCGATCACCTGAAAGCACTGATCGTCGAAGACAATGTGCACATGCGCACGTTGTTGAAGTCGCTGTTGACGGCACTCGGCATCAAGCATGCCTACGAGGCGAGCAACGGGACCGACGCCTTCATGATCATGCGCGATAAATCGCCCGACTTGGTCCTGACCGATCTGTCGATGAAGCCGGTGGACGGTATCGCCTTTACGCGCGAAGTGCGTACCGCGCATGACAGCCCCAATCCTTACGTGCCGATCATCATGATCACCGGCCATACCGAGCGGCGCAAGGTCGAGGCCGCGCGCGATGCCGGCGTCACCGAATTTCTGGCCAAACCGATCACCGCGCAAGGCCTGATCCTGAGGATCGCGGAAATCGTCGAGCGGCCGCGCGCTTTCGTGCGCTGCGACGGATATTTCGGGCCCGACCGCAGGCGGCGCAGGGACGAGAGCTTTACCGGCCCCTGGCGCCGGCATGACGACTTCGCAAACGGCGTGGAGCTGAAATGACCCCCAAGAAGCCTTCGCCGCCGCACAAGCGCAGCCGCGCCGTCAAGATTCCGCCGGGCGGCTATCCCGCGCTCCCGCGCAAGGTTGCGTTGCAGCTGCTGGAGGCGGTGCGGGATCCCACGGTCATCGCCGCCGCCGCGCGGGTCATCGCCGACAAGGCGGAGGACATGCGCTTCGCGGTGCTCGGCCACATCGAAAGCCTGGAGCAGGCGGCGCGCGCCGCCGACCAGACCAGGATTTTCGATCAGGCGCACGAAATCCGCGGCCTGGCGGGAAATGCCGGCCTCACGGCCACCGGGCGCATCGCGAACAATCTGTGCAAATATCTCGA
>Ga0265340_10000121_pt1 | contig 38466 bp, 32 predicted proteins | sample 4CB225metaG_FD_202082 | JGI IMG/M metagenome (GOLD analysis project Ga0265340, IMG submission 202082) | Rhizosphere microbial communities from Carex aquatilis grown in University of Washington, Seatle, WA, United States - 4-CB2-25 metaG | ecosystem: Host-associated > Plants > Roots >...
GGACCCCAATCACCGTTGAGCGCGCATTCTGCTCGGGGATCGACTGGCGCTTGACGCCGGGCTTGTGGCGCAGCGTCAAGACGATGGCGCCGATCATCGCGACGATGAGCACCATGCCCGCGGACTCGAAGAAGAAGATGTAGCGCGTGTAAAGAATTTCGCCGAGCGCGGCGGTATTGGACATCTCCGCAGTGCCCGGGATCGGCACCACGATTGAATGCGCCGCACCCGGCGCAAAGGCCCAGCCCGCCAATACGACCAGCAGCTCCGCGAGCAGCACGACGCCGACCAGCGCGCCGATCGGCATCATCACCACGAACAGGAACAGCACCGCCACCGCGCCGACGTAGACGACGACGAGGATCATCGCCAGGAACTCGGCACCGAGGATGACGAACAGGCCGGCGGCGTTGAAGAACGCAAGGATGAGGAAGAAGACGGAATGGACCGGGTTGCGCGAACCCACGACCATGATCGCCGAAGCGATGATCACCGCCGAGAAAAGATAGAAGAAGAGCGTCGCGACGATCATTTGTAGGGCGCGTCCAGCGCAATGTTCTGCGCGATCTCGCGCTCCCAGCGGTCGCCGTTGGCGAGCAGCTTGTCCTTGTTGAAGTAAAGTTCCTCGCGCGTTTCGGTGGCGAACTCGAAATTCGGGCCTTCAACGATGGCATCGACGGGGCAGGCTTCCTGGCAGAAGCCGCAGTAGATGCACTTCACCATGTCGATGTCGTAACGGGTCGTGCGGCGGGTGCCATCGTTGCGGCGCGGACCAGCCTCGATGGTGATCGCCTGCGCCGGGCAAATCGCTTCGCACAGCTTGCAGGCGATGCAGCGTTCTTCGCCGTTGGGGTAGCGGCGCAGCGCATGCTCGCCGCGGAAGCGCGGGCTGACGCGCCCCTTCTCGAAGGGATAATTCAGCGTCGCCTTGGGGGCGAAGAAATAGCGCATCGAAAGGAAGAAGGCCGAGACGAACTCGGTCAGCAGCAAAGCGCGTGCGGAACGATCGAGGCGCATGCTCATCCTGCCTGGGCCCCCCAGCCGGTGATCTGAAGGAACGCCGCCACGATGACCACCATGGCGATCGACAGCGGCAGGAACACCTTCCAGCCCAGCCGCATGAGCTGGTCGTAGCGATAGCGCGGGACGAAGGCCTTGACCATCGCGAACATGAAAAACACGAAGGCGCACTTCAGGACGAACCAGATGATCCCGGGCACCCAGGTGAACGGCGGCAGCGCGACCGGCGGCAGCCAGCCGCCGAGGAACAGGATGGTCGCCAGCGCGCACATCAAGCAGGTCGCAACATATTCGCCGAGGAAGAAAAGCAGGAAGGGCGTGGACGAATATTCCACCGCGTAGCCGGCGACGAGCTCCGATTCCGCTTCGACGAGGTCGAACGGCGGACGATTGGTCTCAGCCATCGCCGACACGAAGAAGACGATGAACATCGGGAACAACGGCAGCCAGTGCCAGTCGAGGAACGTATTGGGCAGGCCGAGACGGGTGCCGAGGCCGTCGCGCTGTGCCAGCACGATGTCGCTGAGGTTCAGCGAACCGACGCAGAGCAGCACGGTGATGATGACGAAGCCGATGGAGACTTCATACGACACCATCTGCGCGGCGGAACGAAGCGCGGCGAGGAACGGATACTTCGAGTTCGACGCCCAGCCGCTCATGATAATGCCGTAAACACCGAGCGACGAGATGGCGAAGAGATAAAGGACGCCGACGTTGATGTTGGCGATGACCCAGCCCGCCTGAACCGGAATCACAGCCCAGGCCGAGAGCGCCAGGACGGCGGTCACCAGCGGCGCCAGGAGGAAGACGCCCTTGTTGGCGCCCGACGGGATGATCGGTTCCTTGAAGACGAACTTCAAAAGGTCGGCGAAGCTCTGAAACAGCCCCCACGGACCGACGACGTTGGGGCCGCGGCGAATCTGCACGGCCGCCCAGACCTTGCGGTCTGCATAGAGGACGTAGGCCACAATAACGAGGAGCACGACGAGAAACAGCAGGCTCTCGGCGAGCGTGATCACCGTCGGGAGTACGTAGCCGTGAAAGAAATCCGGCATCGTCCTACTCCGCCGCCGTCGCCATGCGGCCCGACGCTATCGCCGAACACTCGGCCATGACGGCGGAGGCCCGCGCGATCGGGTTGGTCGCGTAAAAATCCTCGATCGGATTCCGGAATGGCGTACTCGACGGCTTGCCAGTGCGTTCGGCCACCGCCTTCACGTGATCAAGGGCGCCAGGCGCGATCTCGTCGACATGGCTGAAGTGCGGGTACGACGCGTACAGCGTGCGGCGCAGTTCCGTCAGCGAGTCGAACGGCAGACGCTTGCCAAGCACCTCGGACAGCGCGCGCAGGATCGCCCAGTCTTCCCGTGCATCGCCAGGAGGGAATGCGGCGCGGGCAGCCATCTGCACGCGCCCCTCGGTGTTGACGTAGGTACCGGACTTCTCGGTATAGGCGGCGCCCGGCAGGATCACGTCGGCGCGGTGGGCACCGGCGTCGCCGTGACTGCCGATATAAACCACAAAGGCGCTGCCCAGCGCGTTCATCGCCAGCTCATCCGCGCCGAGCAGAAAGAGAACGTCGAGCGCCTTGGTGGCAGCGGCGGCAACCATGCCGATCGTATCGAGGCCGCCCTGCCCCGGCACGAAGCGCAGGTCGAGCCCGCCGACCCGGCTGGCCGCCGTGTGGAGAACAGCCACCCCGTTCCAGCCTTCTTCCACCGAGGCACCGGTGGCGAGCCGCGCTGCCAGCGCAAGAACCTCGGGCCCATCGCCCCGGATCAAGGCGCCGCCACCGACGATAACGACCGGCCGCTTGGCAGCCGCCAGCGCCTTGCCAAAAGCGGTTGAGCCGATATCGCCCAGACTGTCGGGACCGGCGCCGAGATATTCGTATGGATAGGTGAGGTCGACCTTCTCGCCGACCACGCCGATGGAGACATCGCCCTGGCGCCAGCGCTTGCGGATGCGTGCGTTCAACACCGCCGCTTCATGGCGCGGGTTGGAGCCGATGATCAGGATGGCGTCGGCGCGATCGATGCCGGCAATGCCCGGATTGAAGATGTAGCTGGCGCGGCCGGCGGCAGGGTCGAGCAATTCGCCCGGCGCGCGGCAATCCATGCTCGTGGAACCGAGCGACTTCATCAGTTCGCGCAACGCAAACATCTCTTCGACGGTAGCGAGATCGCCGGCGATGGCGCCCAGACGCTTCGGATCGATGCCGCGCACCTTGTTGGCGACCTCGACGAACGCCTCGGCCCAGGTCGCCGGCTCCAGCCGGCCATGCCGGCGAACATACGGCCGGTCGAGGCGCTGCGTTCTAAGGCCGTCCCAGATGAAGCGCGTCTTGTCGGAAATCCATTCCTCGTTCACCGCTTCGTTCAGGCGCGGAATGATGCGCATGACCTCGCGGCCGCGCGTGTCGATACGGATGGCCGAACCGACCGCATCCATCACATCGATCGATTCCGTCTTCACCAGCTCCCACGGACGGGCATGGAACTCGTACGGCTTCGAGGTCAGCGCGCCGACCGGGCAGAGGTCGATGACGTTGCCCTGCAGCTCGGAAGTCATCGCCTTCTCGAGGTAGGTCGTGATCTCCATATCCTCGCCGCGACCGATGGCGCCCAGTTCCTCAACGCCGGCGACCTCCGCCGAAAAACGGATGCAGCGCGTGCACTGGATGCAGCGGTTCATCGACGTCTTGACCAGCGGGCCGATGTACTTGTCCTCGACGGCGCGCTTGTTCTCCTTGTAGCGGCTGCCGTCGACGCCGTAGGCCATCGCCTGATCCTGCAGATCGCACTCGCCGCCCTGATCGCAGATCGGGCAATCGAGCGGATGGTTGATGAGCAGGAACTCCATCACCCCTTCGCGCGCCTTCTTCACCATCTTGGACTTGGTGAACATCTCGGGCGGCTCGCCGTTCGGTCCCGGACGCAGATCGCGCACGCTCATGGCGCAGCTCGCCTGCGGCTTGGGCGGCCCGCCCTTCACCTCAATCAGGCACATGCGGCAATTGCCGGCGATCGACAGGCGCTCGTGGAAGCAGAACCGCGGAATTTCGGCACCGGCGGTCTCGCACGCCTGCAGCAGGGTGTACTCCGCCGGGACGTCGACCTCGATGCCGTCAACCTTGACCTTGGCCATAGCTATCCACACCTCTGGGTCTGCCAGAGCTTCACGTGCTCGAGATGCGACCAGTCGAATGCGAAGTCGGTGTTGCCGTGAGCTTCGAGATGATGAAGCCGCTCCTCGGCATCGGCGAGCGTCGGAACGTGCCCCTGCGCCACGTACCACATAACGAGATGATGGGACTTCAGCTTCTCGAACCACTCAGCCTTGCGATTGTAGAGACGCTGGTGGACGGTCTTCCAGACGAAGTTTTCGAGATCGGCCACCGTCTCCCAGACGCTCATGTTGACCGCCATCGTCGGATCGGCGAACGGGCGCACATCGAGCGCATTGCCGGGGTCCTCGCCTTTCAGCCGCCAGACAAACCCCGGCATGCGCTCGGCCATTTCGTTTACGCGCGCGAGGTTGTCGACGAAATCAGCCAGCCGCGGATCGTTCAAGGGGTAGCGCAGGCGGCCAATGTTGAGCTCGGCGATGTGCATGGCCCCTACTCCGCCGCCTCGGCAATCAGCGGGTCGCCGACTTCCGGTCGCGCACCGTGATAGCTGTCGATGCGGCGTTCGATCTCGCCGCGGAAATGGGCAATGAGGCCCTGCACCGGCCAGGCCGCTGCGTCGCCGAGCGCGCAGATGGTGTGCCCCTCGATCTGGGTCGTGACCTCGAGCAGCTGGTCGATCTCGCGCTTCTCGGCGCGACCATCGGCCATGCGCTCGAGCGTGCGCCACATCCAGCCGGTGCCTTCGCGGCAGGGCGTGCACTGGCCGCAGCTCTCGTGCTTGTAGAAGTACGACAGGCGCGAAATCGAGCGCACGATGTCGGTCGACTTGTCCATCACGATCACGGCGGCGGTGCCAAGCCCGGAGCGCAGCTTGGCCAGCGTATCAAAATCCATCACCAGATCGTTGCAGAGCGAGGCGGGCAGGCAGCGCACTGAAGCGCCGCCGGGGATGACCGCCAGCAGATTGTCCCAGCCGCCGCGCACGCCCCCGGCATGACGCTCGATCAGCTCGCGGAGCGTGATGCCCATCTCCTCTTCCACCGTGCACGGCCGCTCGACATGCCCGGAGATGCAGAAGAGTTTGGTGCCGACGTTGTTCGGGCGTCCGAAGCTGGAGAACCACGAGGCACCGCGGCGCAGAATGGTCGGCGCAACGGCGATCGATTCGACGTTGTTCACGGTCGTCGGGCAACCGTAGACCCCCATCGCCGCCGGGAACGGCGGCTTTAGGCGCGGCATGCCCTTCTTGCCCTCGAGCGATTCCAGCAGCGCGGTTTCCTCGCCGCAGATGTAGGCGCCGGCGCCATGATGGACGACGATTTCGAAGTCCCAGCCGTTCTTGTTGTTCTTGCCGATCAGGTTTGCTTCGTAGGCCTGATCGACCGCCGCCTGCAGACGCTCGCGCTCGCGGATGAACTCGCCGCGGACATAGATGAAGGCGGTGTGCGCACCCATCGCGAAGCCGGCGACGAGACAGCCCTCGACCAGCGTGTGCGGATCGTGACGCAGGATCTCGCGGTCCTTGCAGGTACCGGGTTCGGACTCGTCGGCGTTGACGACGAGGTAGGCCGGCCGGCCATCGGACTGCTTGGGCATGAACGACCACTTCAGCCCGGTCGGAAAGCCGGCGCCGCCGCGGCCGCGCAGCCCCGACGCCTTCATCTCGTTGATGATCCAGTCGCGGCCCTTGTCGATGATGGCCTTGGTGCCATCCCATTGACCGCGCGCGATGGCACCTTTCAGGCCCCAGTCATCAAGGCCGTAGAGGTTGGTGAAGATGCGGTCCTTGTCGGAAAGCATGCTCAGACCTTCGACACCGGGTTGGGTTTCTTGTCTTCCGGATTGGACTGCATCGGAGCTTTCGGCTCGGCAGCCTCGCGCTGGTTCGCGCCGGCGGTCGGCTTTTTCGCCTCGCTGTCGGTCAGCGCCGGCTGTTGCGGCGGCGTCCACGCCTGCGCACCGGGGCGGTAGATCTCGCCGGTCAGCGTTGTCAATCCAGCAGTCGGCGCGGCGTACTGGCGGCCGGACTGCGAGCCGGCCTTGGCCGTGCGGCCAGCGGCGAAATCATCGATCAGCTTATTGAAACTGGCGACGGTGAGATCCTCGTAGGTATCCGAATTCACCTGAACCAGGGGCGCGTTCACACAGGCGCCGAGGCACTCGACTTCTTCCCAAGAGAAGGCGCCGTCAGCAGAAAGATGATGCTGTTCGGGATGGATGCGCTCACGGCAGATGCGCTTCATCTCGTCGGCCCCGCGGAGCCAGCACGGCGTCGTGCCGCACACCTGGATGTGTGCCCTGGCGCCCACCGGCTCGAGATGGAACATGGTGTAGAATGTCGCCACCTCGAGCACGCGGATGCGCGCCATGCCGAGCATCTCGGCGACATAGCCGATCGCCGGCTCGGTCACCCAGCCCTCCTGATCCTGCGCGCGCCAGAGAAGCGAGATCACCGCGGAGGCCTGACGGCCTTCCGGATACTTCGCGATCTCCTTCCTCGCCCAGGCGAGATTGGCGTCGCTGAAGGCGAAGCTCTCGGGCTGCTTCTCAGCCAGTCGGCGAACACTCATCGGTCGACCTCGCCGAACACAATATCAAGAGAACCCAGGATCGCGGTGACGTCGGCCAGCATGTGCCCGCGGGTGAGATGATCCATGCCGGAGAGATGCGCAAAGCCCGGCGCGCGAATCTTGCAGCGGTACGGCTTGTTGGTGCCATCGGCGACAAGGTAGACGCCGAACTCGCCCTTGGGTGCCTCGACGGCGGCGTAAACCTCACCCGCCGGCACGTGATACCCCTCGGTGTAGAGCTTGAAGTGATGGATGAGGGCTTCCATCGAGCGCTTCATCTCACCCCGCTTGGGCGGCACGACCTTGCCATCCTCCGAGGCGACCGGCCCCTTGCCGTCCGGCGCATCCAGCTTGCCAATGACCTGCTTCATGATGCGGATCGACTGGCGCATCTCTTCCATGCGGATGAGATAGCGATCGTAGCAATCGCCGTTCTTGCCGACCGGAATGTCGAAGTCGAGCTCGGCATAGCACTCATAGGGCTGCGCCTTGCGCAGGTCCCACGCGGCGCCGGAACCGCGCACCATCACGCCGGAGAAGCCGTACTTCCACGCATCGTCAAGGCTGACGACGCCGATATCGACGTTGCGCTGCTTGAAGATGCGGTTGTTGGTGAGCAGCCGGTCCATATCCTCGACGGTCGCGAGGAACGGATCGCAGAACGCCGCGATGTCGTCGACCAGCTGCTGGGGCAGATCCTGGTGAACGCCGCCCGGGCGGAAGTAGGCGGCGTGCATGCGGCTGCCGGAGGCGCGCTCGTAGAAGCCCATCATCTGCTCGCGCACCTCGAAGCCCCACAGGGGCGGCGTGAGCGCACCGACGTCGAGCGCCAACGCGGGGATGCCCAGCATGTGGTTGAGCAGGCGTCCGATCTCGCAATAGAGCACCCGAATGAGCTGCGCGCGGCGCGGCACCTCGATACCGAGGAGCTTCTCAACCGCCAGCGCGAAAGCGTGCTCCTGATTCATCGGCGCGACGTAATCGAGCCGATCGAAATACGGAACCGCCTGCAAATAGGTCTTGTGCTCGATCAGCTTCTCGGTGCCGCGGTGAAGCAGACCGATGTGCGGATCAACGCGCTCGATCACCTCGCCGGAAAGCTCGAGCACGAGGCGCAGCACGCCGTGCGCAGCCGGATGCTGCGGTCCGAAGTTGAGAGTGAAGGTGCGGACGTCGGATTCAGGCATGGGGAGTAGCCGCTCCAAAGGTTGAAACGGCAATCGGCAATCGGCGGTCGGCAGTCGGCCTCTTCATGGCTTAGCCGCCTTCTCGTCGCCGGGGAGCACGTATTCGGTGCCCTCCCAGGGTGAGAGGAAGTCGAAATCGCGGAACTCCTGCGCCAGCCGGACAGGCTCGTAGACCACGCGCTTGCGCTCGTCGTCGTAGCGTACCTCGACAAAGCCGGTCAGCGGGAAATCCTTGCGCAGCGGATGGCCGTCGAAGCCATAGTCGGTGAGGATGCGGCGAAGATCGGGATGACCTGCGAAGACGATGCCGTACAGATCGTAGGCCTCGCGCTCGAACCAGTCAGCGCCGGGGAAGACGGAGGTCAGCGAAGGGACCGGCGTCTGCTCGTCGGTGAATATCTTGAGGCGGATGCGCAAATTCCGACGCGGGCTCAGCAGGTGATACACGACGTCGAAACGCTTCTCGCGGGCCGGCCAGTCGACGCCGCAGATATCCGTCAAGTTGACGAAGCCGAAGCGATCGTCGTCGCGAAGCAGCTTGACGACGTCGACGATCGCGCCGGCGGCCACCGTCACCGTCAGTTCATGATGTGCGAGCTGTACGCCGGTCACCCACGACGGGTGCTCCGTCGCAATCGTCTCGCCGAGAGTATTGAGGGTGTCGTCCAAGTCTCGCCTCAGCGCTCGATCGTTCCGGTACGCCGGATCTTCTTTTGAAGAAGCAGTACGCCGTACAGCAATGCCTCGGCCGTCGGGGGGCAGCCGGGCACGTAGATGTCGACGGGAACGATGCGGTCGCAACCACGCACCACCGAATAGGAATAGTGGTAGTAACCGCCCCCGTTGGCGCACGACCCCATCGAGATGACGTAGCGCGGCTCCGGCATCTGGTCGTAAACCTTGCGGAGCGCTGGCGCCATCTTGTTGGTCAGCGTGCCGGCGACGATCATGACGTCGGACTGGCGCGGCGAAGCGCGCGGCGCGAATCCGAAGCGCTCAACGTCATAGCGCGGCCCGGCCATCTGCATCATCTCGACCGCACAGCAGGCAAGGCCGAAGGTCATCCACATCAGCGAGCCGGTGCGCGCCCAGATGATGAGCTGGTCGGCGGTGGTGAGCAGGAAGCCCTTGTCGGCGAGTTCGTTGTTGACCTCGCGGAAAAACGGATCGTCCTGCGATTTCAGCTGGCCGCCCGTGGTCGTCGTGACGTTAGCGCTCAATCCCATTCCAGCGCGCCTTTCCGCCACTCGTAAATGAAGCCGATGGTGAGAACACCGAGGAAGACCATCATCGACCAGAAGCCGAACCATCCGAGATGGCCGCGGGCGACGGCCCACGGGAAGAGGAAGGCGACCTCGAGGTCGAAGATGATGAAGAGAATCGCGACCAGGTAGAAGCGCACGTCGAACTGCATGCGCGCGTCGTCAAAGGCGTCAAAGCCGCATTCGTAGGCGGACAGCTTCTGCGGGTCCGGATTCCTGAAGGCGACGATGAACGGCGCCACCAGCAACGCCAGACCGATGACAGCCGCGACGGCCATGAACAGCACGACCGGCAAATAGGCGTTCAGCAATGACCCCATGCTGCCCTCATTTCCCGAGTGCGGCGTTCCATCACCGCCGGCACCCAGCCATTTGCTGCAGCGCAAAGTGCACCAGAAGATGCACCTTGGCAAATCGCATCGAGGCTCGTCGGAGATGGCCGTTTTGATAAGGAATCCGGCCTCGAACCGCACCCCGGCTGACTTAGCGGACAGAGCCCGGAGCCGCAAGCCTGAAACGGTTCCAGAAATCCATGTGCGGCTGTTTGACAATGCCGACGGGCGACAACCCGCATGCCGCGCTGGAACTGCGCAGCCGCGCCTGTGACTGGATCGTCACCTGCCCGTTGCCAGGAAAGTAGATGATGTCAAATGAGATGGAAGTGGCGGGAGCGACGGGGCTCGAACCCGCGACCTCCGGCGTGACAGGCCGGCGCTCTAACCAACTGAGCTACGCCCCCGCGGGCGCTGCGCCACCGCGTGCGGCGGGCAGGCGCGTTCGATTAAGGGAGGCCCCGCGGCAAGTCAAGGACAAGGCGCGGGCCCATCGCACCGCCGAAACCGCGCTACTCCTGAAAGGCCTGAAAATAGGCCGCCTGAGCTTTGAGAGCGGCAGAGAAAGCCTCCCAAGTTGGACATCTTGTCGTCGTAGGACGCGCTGCGGTCCTGGCCCGGGCATAAAGCCGATAGCACGGTGCGAGGTGGTGGGCGGTGAGGGACTCGAACCCCCGACATCCTGCGTGTAAAGCAGGCGCTCTACCAACTGAGCTAACCGCCCCCTCTAGAGCAATTCCCGATTTGACTGAATCGGAAATTGCTCTTCATTCCTTTGCTTTGCGCAATTCCGGACGGAAAAGTGGAATCCACTTTTCCTTGAATTGCTCTAGCCGGATGCGCCCGATTTATGCGGTCGGCGCCAGCGAGGCAAGCATCGCCGCCCGCGCCCGCTTCACGGGCCAAGAAAAAAGCCCCGCGCGAGGCACGGGGCTCTTAAAAACTCGGCCGAACCGCAATCAGCGATTGACGGCGTCCTTCAGGCCCTTGCCGGCCTTGAACTTCGGGCTCTTGGAAGCAGCGATCTTGATCGCCTCGCCGGTACGCGGATTGCGGCCGACGCTGGCGGCGCGCTTGGCGACCACGAAATTGCCGAACCCGATGATCTTCACTTCGTCGCCCTGCTTCAAGGCGTCGGTAATTGCATCGAACGTCGCGTCGACAGCCTGACCCGCACCAGCCTTGGAAAGACCGGTCTTGTCGGCAACCGTCGCGATGAGATCGTTCTTGTTCATGAGGCATCCCTTTCCCTGATAGAGCCAATGGCCGAATCGCGCCTTCGACTTTCAGCCGGGACACTCATGCGAAAAGGGGCTCGAAGCAAGTGAAAACGGCGGAATACTGCGATTTTAATCGCTTGCCGGCGTAGCAATGAAAAAGGGCGCCAACCGCGAGGCTGGCGCCCTTTGTTCTTATTTATCAGTGGCTTAGTGAGCAGTCAGCCCGGTGGCTGGTTCTTCCTCGCTCACCACCGGAGTCGCACTCGCTTTACCCTCTTCCCATTCGATCGGCTCAGGCGCGCGGATTAGCGCGTTCTTAATCACGTCGTCCATGCGGGCAACAGGGATGATTTCCATCCCGGTCTTCACGCTGTCCGGGATATCCGCCAGATCCTTGACGTTATCCTCCGGGATCAGCACGCGCTTGATCCCGCCGCGCAGCGCAGCCAGCAGCTTCTCCTTCAGCCCGCCGATGGGGAGCACCCTGCCCCGCAGCGTGATCTCGCCGGTCATGGCGACATCCTTGCGGATCGGAATACCCGTCATCACGGACACGATCGCCGTGGCCATCGCGACGCCGGCCGAAGGACCGTCCTTGGGCGTGGCGCCCTCCGGCACGTGGACGTGGATATCGCGCTTGTCGAAGAGCGGCGGTTCGATGCCGAAGTCGACGGCGCGGCTGCGGACGTAGGAGGCCGCCGCGGAGATCGATTCCTTCATCACGTCGCGCAGGTTGCCCGTGACGGTCATGCGGCCCTTGCCGGGCATCATGACGCCTTCGATGGTGAGCAGCTCGCCACCAACTTCCGTCCAGGCAAGCCCGGTCACCATGCCAATCGCGTCCTCGAGCTCCGCCTCGCCATAACGGAAGCGCGGCACGCCGAGGAACTCCTCGACGACCTTGGGCGTGACCCTGATCGCCTTCTTCTTCGACAGGATCAATTCCTTCACGCTCTTCCGCGCCAGCGTGGCGAGTTCGCGCTCGAGATTGCGCACGCCGGCCTCCCGCGTGTAACGGCGGATGACGAGTTCGAGCGCATCGGCGTCCAGCGTGAACTCCTTGGAGTCCAAGCCATGCTCCTTGAGGATCTTCGGGATCAAATGACGCCGGGAGATCTCAACCTTCTCTTCCTCGATGTAGCCGGCGATGCGGATGATCTCCATGCGGTCCATCAACGGCGCCGGAATGTTCAGCGTGTTCGCCGTGGTGATGAACATCACGTTGGAGAGATCATAATCGACCTCGAGGTAATGATCGTTGAAGCTCGAGTTCTGCTCGGGATCGAGCACCTCCAGCAGCGCCGATGACGGATCGCCACGGAAGTCCATCCCAATCTTGTCCACCTCGTCGAGGAGGAAGAGCGGATTCGACTTCTTGGCCTTGCGCATCGACTGGATGACCTTGCCGGGCATCGAGCCGATGTAGGTGCGCCGATGGCCGCGGATCTCGGCCTCGTCACGCACGCCGCCCAGCGACATGCGCACGAATTCGCGGCCGGTCGCCTTGGCAATCGACTTGCCGAGCGAGGTCTTGCCAACGCCGGGCGGGCCGACGAGGCACAGAATCGGCCCCTTCAGCTTGTTCGACCGGCTCTGCACCGCAAGGTACTCGACGATGCGGTCCTTCACCTTGTCGAGACCGAAATGGTCGGCGTCGAGCACTTCCTGGGCATAGTTCAGGTCGTACTTCACCTTGGAGCGCTTGCCCCACGGTATCGACAGCAGCCAGTCGAGGTAGTTGCGCACCACCGTCGCCTCTGCCGACATCGGGCTCATCTGCCGGAGCTTCTTCAGCTCGGCATTCGCCTTCTCGCGAGCTTCCTTGGAGAGCTTGGTGCGCGCGATGCGCTCCTCCAGCTCCTGCATCTCGTCCTTGCCGTCTTCGGAGTCGCCGAGTTCCTTCTGAATGGCCTTCATCTGCTCATTCAGGTAGTACTCGCGCTGCGTCTTCTCCATCTGGCGCTTCACGCGCGAGCGGATACGCTTCTCCACCTGCAGGACGGAAATCTCGCTCTCCATGAGACCGAGGACGCGCTCCAGGCGCTCGACGACCGTCGGCAGCGAGAGGATCGCCTGCTTCTCCGGAATCTTGATCGCAAGATGCGAGGCAATCGTGTCGGCAGCCTTGGAGTAGTCCTCGATCTGGCCAACAGCGCCCACGACTTCGGGCGAGATTTTCTTGTTGAGCTTTACGTAATTTTCGAACTCGGCGACCACCGAACGGGTCAGCGCCTCAGCCTCGACGGCGTTGCCGACAACGTCCGGCAGCCGGCGAGCATGTGCTTCGTAGTACACATCCTTGCCGGTGTAGCGGACGATCTCTGCGCGGCCGACGCCTTCGACCAGCACCTTCACGGTGCCGTCAGGCAGCTTCAACAGCTGAAGAACGGTGGCGAGCGTGCCAACGTTGAAAATTGTCTCCGGGGTCGGCTCGTCCTCGCTCGGGTTCTGCTGGGTGGCGAGCAGAATCTGCTTGTCCGCACGCATCACCTCTTCGAGGGCACGGATGGACTTCTCACGCCCGACAAAAAGAGGAACGATGTTGTGCGGGAAAACAACGATGTCACGCAGCGGCAGAACCGGAAAAACGTCTCCGCCTTCCGCAGCCGGCAGATCACTCACATCAGAATGCTCGCTCATTGAAAACTGTCCTTTCTCCTGCCGGCGGCCCGAACAAGGCGCCTCCGGTCAAGGACGTGGCCGTCTTGAATAATGATACGCAAGAACCGAACCGGAATCGCGAACCTGGCCACCTTGAAGCACTTAGGTGGCGTTGCCCATAGGGCCTGTCAAGGCGAGCCTCGCCTTGGCCTAACTCGCGGTTGAACCGACGTCTTCCCGGCGTTCGGAATAGATGTAGAGCGGCCGGGCCTTGCCTTCCGCAACATCCGACGAGATCACCACTTCCTGAACGCCATCAAGGCCGGGAAGGTCGAACATCGTCTCGAGCAGGATCGACTCCATGATCGAGCGCAGTCCGCGCGCGCCGGTCTTGCGCTCGATCGCCTTCTTGGCGATCGACGTGAGCGCATCGGGATGAATGGTCAGTTCGACGCTCTCCATGTCGAAGAGCCGCTGATACTGCTTGACCAACGCGTTCTTCGGCTCGGTCAGGATCTTGATGAGCGCCGGCTCGTCGAGGTCCTCGAGGGTCGCGACCACCGGCAGGCGGCCGACGAACTCGGGGATCAGGCCGAACTTGAGCAGATCCTCCGGCTCGACCTCGCGGAAGAGATCACCGGTGCGGCGATCCTCGGGCGACGAGACATTGGCCGAGAAGCCGATCGAGGTCTTGCGGCCGCGATCGGAGATAATCTTCTCGAGGCCGGAGAAGGCGCCGCCACAGATGAACAGGATGTTGGTGGTATCGACCTGCAGGAACTCCTGCTGCGGGTGCTTGCGGCCGCCCTGCGGAGGGACCGAAGCGACGGTGCCTTCCATGATCTTGAGCAGCGCCTGCTGGACGCCCTCGCCCGAAACGTCGCGGGTGATGGACGGGTTGTCGGACTTGCGACTGATCTTGTCGACCTCGTCGATGTAGACGATGCCGCGCTGCGCACGCTCGACATTGTAGTCGGCCGCCTGAAGCAGCTTCAGGATGATGTTCTCGACATCCTCACCGACGTAACCGGCTTCGGTCAGCGTCGTCGCGTCGGCCATCGTAAACGGCACGTCAAGGATACGGGCCAAGGTCTGCGCGAGCAGGGTCTTGCCGCAGCCGGTTGGTCCGATCAGCAGGATGTTCGACTTGGCCAGCTCCACGTCGTTGTTCTTGGCGGCGTGGTTCAGGCGCTTGTAATGGTTGTGCACAGCAACCGAGAGCACACGCTTGGCGTGCCGCTGGCCGATGACGTAGTCGTCGAGCACGTTGCAGATTTCGGTCGGCGTCGGAACGCCGTCGCGCGACTTGACCAGCGAGGATTTGTTCTCCTCGCGGATGATGTCCATGCACAGCTCAACGCATTCATCGCAGATGAACACGGTGGGACCGGCAATCAGTTTGCGGACTTCGTGCTGGCTCTTGCCACAGAACGAGCAATAGAGCGTGTTCTTGCTATCGCTTCCGCTGACCTTGCTGCTCATTCCGTTCACCCCAAACGCCGGCTATCCGGCACCGGCAATCGATTGACTGAACCCGCGTCCCCCAACGCGAAACAACACCCTAGACCTTAGCGCCCGAGGAGCGCGGCGCAAATCGTCCCAGCCAGACTCAACCATGCTACGAGCGATTTGTTCAAGAGATACTTAACGGCCGCGGGAGGCACTTCCAGGTACCCCCCATGCGAAACTGCCGCCAAGCTGAACGCGGATCAGGCCGATTTGACGTCCTTCATGGTCTCGCCTTCCAGCGCCGCGCGGTCGGTCAGAACCTTGTCGATCAGGCCGAAATCCTTCGCTTCCGCGGCGTTCAAGAAGTAGTCGCGATCCAGCGTGCGCTCGATCGTCTCATACGACTGACCGGTGTGCTTGACGTAGATCTCGTTCAGCCGGCGCTTCATCTTGACGATGTCCTCGGCGTGGCGCTCGATGTCGGACACCTTGCCCTCGAAACCACCCGAGGGCTGGTGAACCATGATGCGAGCGTTGGGCAATGCGAAGCGCATGCCCTTCTCGCCGGCCGTCAGCAGGAGCGAGCCCATCGACGCTGCCATGCCGATGCAGAGCGTGGCCACTGCGGGCCGGATGAACTGCATGGTGTCGTAGATCGCCAGACCCGATGTCACCACCCCGCCCGGCGAGTTGATGTACATGTTGATCTCTTTCTTGGGGTTCTCCGACTCCAGGAAGAGAAGCTGAGCCATGATCAGCGAGGCCATATGATCCTCGACCGGCCCGGTCACGAAGATGATGCGCTCCTTCAACAGGCGCGAATAGATGTCGAAAGCCCGTTCGCCACGATTGGTCTGTTCGACGACCATGGGGACGAGTTGCATGTACCGTTCGACCGGGTCTTTCATTGATTGTCCTTCCGGGTTTTACGGCGCGCGAAAAGCGCCGTTGCCGCCAAGCCGGCGAATCCGCCGCGGCTAGTTAGATATGGTATCGAACTGCGGTTCGGAAGGGGCGGGCCTAAAGCGGGCCCGCACCGGCCCGTATCAGACCGTGCGGTCGTCCTCGTCGCGCATCAGCTCTTCGCGGCTGACGGGCTTATCGGAAACCTTGGCCAGCTCGAGAATGAAGTCGGTGACCTTCTGTTCGAAGATCGGAGCGCGAAGCCCACCAAGGGCCTCCGGGGTACGGCGGTAATAGTCCAGAACCGCCTTCTCCTGGCCGGGGAACTGACGCATCTGCGCCGACATGGCGCGCTGAATTTCTTCCTCGGTCACCTGGATGTTGTTGCGTTCACCAACCTCAGACATGACCAGGCCAAGCCGGACCCGGCGCTCGGCGATCTGCCGGTATTCTGCCTTGGCGGCGTCCTCGGTCGTGCCCTCGGACTCGAAGGTCTTCCCGCTTGACTGGAGCTCGCGCACCACCTGCTGCCAGATGCTGTCGAACTCCTGGTCGACCAGCGCCGGCGGCAGGTTCACTTCCTTGTGCATCTCATCGAGCCGATCGAGCAGTGCACGCTTCAGCTTCTGCCGCGACGCAGTGGTAAACTGGCTCTGGATCTGCTCGCGCACCGACTTGCGGAGGGCGTCGAGGGATTCAAGGCCAAAGCGCTTGGCCAATTCGTCGTCCACCACTGCGGCATCGGCGGAGGCGACTTCCTTCACGGAAACATCGAAGGTCGCCTCCTTGCCAGCCAGGTTGGCCACGGCATAGTCGGCCGGAAAGGTCACGGTGATCGTCCTCGCGTCGCCGGCAGACGTCCCGACCAGCTGTTCGGAGAAGCCCGCGATGAAGCGACCGTCGCCGATCGTGACGGAAGCGTTGTCGTCGCTGCCACCCGGAAACTCGACGCCGTCGATCTTGCCCACATAGGCGATGCTGAGGCGGTCGCCCTCAGCGGCCGCGCCGCTCTTGGGAGCGAACGCACGCGTCGTTTCGGCGAGTTGACGCAACTGGGTGTCCACCTCGGCGTCAGTCACTTCGGCAAGCGGACGCTCGATCGAGATCGACTTGAAGTCGGCGGGCTCGATCTTGGGCAGCACCTCGTACGTCATCGTGTAGGCGAGGTCGGCGGCACCATCGAGAATCTTGTTGGAAGCCTCCTCATCCTCGGGAAGCCTGAAATCCGGCGGCAGGGCCGCTTTCTCACCACGGCTGGTGAGCGTGTCCCGGGCGATCTCGCCCAATGTATTCTGCACGATCTCGGCCATGGTCGAACGGCCGAAGATGCGGCGCAGATGACTGACGGGAACCTTGCCGGGCCGAAAGCCCTTGATGTTCACCTGGTCCTTCATCGCACTCAAGCGCGCGAGAAGCTTGCTGTCGAGCTCGGAGGCCGGAACAACGACGCTAAACTCGCGCCGCAAGCCGTCGGACCGGGTTTCTGTTACCTGCATTCGCCTATAATCCTCTCCGCAGCAGCCAACGTATTTGTCCGCCGGAATATCCCACCTGCCTCGCTCACAGAATCTCGACCGTCGTGGTGCGGGCGGAGGGACTTGAACCCCCACGACTTTCGTCACGGGAACCTAAATCCCGCGCGTCTACCAGTTCCGCCACGCCCGCCAAGGGGCTGAGGCTCCAGCAAGGCGCGCCTCTATAACACCCGTATTGGCGCGGTTCAACCGAGGTTGATGAGCCGCCGAAGCGGCTTTTCCCAAGGCTGGCGCGGCTTCCGGCGCCTCACTTAGCGGCTGGAATTGGCGAGCACAGAGAATACGCCGGGCAGAGCCTCGGGAAGGTCCTCGGCGATGAGGCCCCTGCCCGCCGACAGTCCCGCCTCGCCATGCAGCCAAACCGCCGCGGCGGCGGCCTCGAGCGCCGGCATTCTCTGCGCCAGCAAACCACCGACCATGCCGGCCAGGACGTCGCCGCTGCCGGCGGTGGCAAGCTGCGGCGGCGCGTTACTGGCAATCAGCGCATCGCCGTTCGGTCCGGCGACCACGGTGTCGGCTCCCTTCAGCACGACCACGGCGCCGGAGCGAACCGCCGCTTCACGCACGCGCTCGACCTTGGAGGGATTTCCCGCCAGATCGGGAAACAGGCGCGCGAACTCGCCGTCGTGCGGCGTCATGACCACACCGGCCTGATGCTGCTTGATGAGCTCAAAAAGCCGGTCGCTCTTGCCTGTGAATGCGGTCAGCGCGTCGGCATCCAGCACTACCGAGGCGCGAGAGGCCAACGCCGCCATCACGAGATCGACCGTCTGTTCATCAAGGCCGAGCGCGGGGCCCATCACCACCGCGTTGCGGCGCTCGTCGGCGAGAATGCCGGTCAGGCCGGCCGCGCCTTCCATCGGTATCAGCATGATTGCGGTAAGGTGCGCGGCGTTTACGGGAATGGCCTCGGCGGGCGTCGCCACGGTGACAAGACCCGCGCCGACACGCAACGCGCCGCGGGCCGCCAGGCGCGCAGCGCCCGTGCGCGACAGCGGACCGGAGACGACCACCGCGTGGCCGCGCGAATACTTGTTCTGCTCGGCATCGAGCGGCGGCAACGACCACCGTGCCGGCGTGTTGTGCCAGGTCTTCGGCTTGATCGTGGCAAGACAATCCGGCCGGATGCCGATGTCGGCGATGGTCACCCTGCCGCAGTGCTTGCGCCCGGGCATCAACAGATGGCCCGGCTTCAAACGAAAGAAGGTGACGCTCTCGTCAGCTTCGATCGCCGCGCCCATCACCTTGCCCGTCGCGCCGTTGATTCCGCTTGGCAGGTCAACGGCAACAACCGGAACCGTGGACCGGTTGACGGCGGCGATTGTCTGGGCGGCGACGCCTTCGATGTTGCGATCAAGGCCAGCGCCAAAAAGTGCGTCCACGATGACGTCGGCCTCGTCAACGATCGACGGGGAAAGCCCCTTGCTGAACCCGGTCCATGAGGCCGCCGCGAAGGCGGCATCTCCCACAAGCCGGTCGCGCGCGCTCAACATTCCGACGTTCACGGAGTAGCCCGCCTCGGAGAGAAAGCGGGCAGCGACAAAGCCATCTCCGCCATTGTTGCCGGGCCCGGTCATGACCGCGACGCGGGCACCCTGCGGGGCGCGACGGCTGACGGCCTCGGCAACGGCCAGGCCGGCACGCTCCATCAAGGCGTAGCCACTCACGCCGGACGCGATGGTCAGCTTGTCCGCTTCTGCCATCTCCGCAGGGGTCAGAACCTCAGTGGCGTTCTCCACAATTGGCATCGCGTTGCGCGCTCCCAGCGGTTGCGTGCCACCGCCCAGCAGATCGGTGAACCGCTGCGCCCATTGTTCGTCAATTGATGCGTTATTAGTCAATTGCATATTCCTTAATCAGGCGTCTTGGGCGGCGACAGCCCACTTTTGCAGCGGTGGGCGCCCCCAAAGCTGGCATGGAGTCTGCAAATCTCGCGGCAATCTGCGGCTTGGACGATGCGCTTTCTGCGCGTCCGGCCGCCACGGAGAGAAGCAGTCCCAATGAAAAAGATCGAGGCCATCATCAAGCCATTCAAGCTGGATGAGGTGAAGGAAGCGCTGCAGGAAGTCGGCCTGCAAGGCATTACAGTCACGGAAGCGAAGGGGTTTGGTCGCCAGAAGGGTCACACGGAACTCTATCGCGGCGCCGAGTACGTCGTCGACTTCCTGCCAAAAGTAAAAGTGGAAATCGTGCTGGGCGACGACATGGTCGAACGCGCGGTCGACGCCATCCGCAAGGCTGCGCAAACTGGTCGCATCGGGGATGGCAAGATTTTCGTATCCAACGTGGAAGAAGCCGTTCGCATCCGCACGGGCGAGAGCGGCATGGACGCCATCTGACCAACGGCTGGCGGAACTGAACGGGGTTGGGGACGCCTCTTCACCGAAGCGCCGACCAACAAGGGAAAAAGAGCTTGGCTCTTTGAGTGTTTACAGAAGGGAAAACTGATGACGACCGCTAAAGACGTGCTGAAGTTGATCAAGGACAAGGACGTGAAGTACGTCGACTTCCGCTTCACCGACCCGCGCGGGAAGTGGCAGCACGTCACCTTCGACATCGGCCTGGTCGATGAAGAAGCGTTCACCGAAGGCCTCATGTTCGACGGCTCGTCGATCGCCGGCTGGAAGGCGATCAACGAATCCGACATGAAGCTGATGCCTGATCCCAGCACCGTGGCGGTCGATCCGTTCTTTGCCCAGACGACGCTTTCGATCGTCTGCGACATTCTCGAGCCGCTGACCGACGCCCCCTACGAGCGCGACCCGCGCGGCATCGCCAAGAAGGCGGAAGCCTACCTCAAGCAGACCAAGATCGGCGACTCGGTGTTCTTCGGGCCGGAAGCCGAATTCTTCGTGTTCGACGACGTGCGCTACTCGGCGACACCGTACAACACCGGCTTCAAGCTCGACGATATCGAGTTGCCCAAGAACTCGGACACCGAATACGAGATGGGCAACCTCGGTCACCGCATTCGCACCAAGGGCGGCTACTTTCCCGTACCGCCGCTCGACTCCCTTCAGGACATGCGCTCCGAGATGCTCGGGTCCATGGCGTCCATGGGCGTCAAGGTCGAGAAGCATCACCACGAGGTGGCTTCAGCGCAGCACGAGCTCGGCATGAAGTTTGGCCCGCTCGTCACGATGGCCGACCACCTGCAGATCTACAAGTACTGCATCCACAACGTCGCCAACGCCTACGGCAAGACCGCGACGTTCATGCCGAAGCCGATCTACGGCGACAACGGCTCGGGCATGCATGTGCACCAGTCGATCTGGAAGGGCGGCAAGCCGCTGTTCGCGGGCAAGCTCTACGCCGACCTGTCGGAAGAGTGCCTGTCGTACATCGCCGGCATCATCAAGCATGCCAAGGCGCTGAACGCCTTCACCAACCCGCTGACCAACTCGTACAAGCGGCTGGTCCCGGGCTATGAGGCGCCGGTGCTGCTCGCCTACTCGTCGCGCAACCGCTCGGCGTCGTGCCGCATCCCGGTCACCAACAATCCTAAGGCCAAGCGCGTCGAAGTCCGCTTCCCCGATCCGGGCGCGAACCCGTACCTCGCCTTCGCCTCGATGCTCATGGCTGGTCTGGACGGCATCAAGAACAAGCTGCAGCCCGGCGAGCCGATGGACAAGAACCTCTACGATCTGCCGCCGAAGGAGCTGAAGAAGATCCCGACGGTGTGCGGTTCGCTGCGCGAAGCCCTGGCGAGCCTCGACAAGGATCGCGAGTTCCTCAAGGCCGGCGACGTGTTCACCGACGACATGATCGATTCCTACATCGAGCTGAAGATGGAGGAAGTCGCCCGGTACGAGATGACACCGCACCCGGTCGAGTACGACATGTACTACTCGGTCTGACGAAGGCTTCGGCGGGCCGGGCGCCGAAAGCGTCCGGTCTGCCCCGCTCACGCCGCACAGCCGACCAGAAACGCGATGCGTGGGCATACGCGGCTTTTTCGCCGGCTCGCTGTCCTCACGCCCCGCTCGCGTTCGGATCGCGCCAGGCGCGCTCGAACGGCAGGCGCCAGGCGTGTGGCGCGACGAGCTGGTGCACCGACTTCGGGCCCCACGAGCCGGGCTCGTACAGGCGCACGGGCGGCGGCGCCTCGATCAGCGGGGTCGACACCTCCCACAGGCGCTCGATGCCCTCGGCGGTGGTGAACAGCGTGTGATCGCCACGCATGGCGTCGAGGATCAGGCGTTCATAAGCTTCGAGCACGTCACCGAGCAGACCGGTTTCATGCATGGCGAACTGCATCGACAGCTTGTCGAGACGCATGCCTGGTCCGGGACGCTTGCCGTAGAACGACAGCGACACCTTGGCTGCGTCGGCGAGATCGAAGGTGAGATGATCCGGCCCCTGCGCGCCCACGCCTGAGCCCGCCGGGAACATGCTTTTCGGCGGCTCGCGGAACGCAATCGAAATGATGCGCTGGCCTTCGGCCATGCGTTTGCCGGTGCGCAGGAAAAAAGGCACGCCCGCCCAGCGCCAGTTGTCGATATGGCACTTGAGGGCGATGAACGTCTCGGTGTCCGACACCGGATCGACGCCCGCTTCGCTGCGATAGCCGACGTATTGGCCGCGCACGACTTCGGCCGGGTCGATCGGCAGCATCGACCGGAAGACCTTGTTCTTTTCCTCGCTGATCGGCTTCGGATCGAGGCCGGTCGGGGCCTCCATCGCCATGAAGGCGAGGATCTGGAACAGATGCGTCACGACCATGTCGCGATAGGCGCCGGTCTGCTCGTAGAAGGCGGCGCGGCGACCGAGCCCCAGCGTCTCCGGCACATCGATCTGCACGTGATCGATGAAGTTGCGATTCCAGATCGGCTCGAAAAGACCATTCGCAAAGCGGAAGGCGAGAATGTTCTGCGCCGGCTCCTTTCCCAGAAAATGATCGATGCGGAAGATCTGATCCTCGGCGAAGACCTCGTGGAGTTTCGCGTTCAAGTTCACCGCGCTCTCGAGGTCGACGCCGAACGGCTTCTCCATGATGATGCGCGACCGTTCGACGAGGCCTGCGTCCGCGAGCATGCGCACTGCAGGAAGTGCCGCGTTCGGCGGGACGCTGAGGTAGTGAATTCGGCGGCTTTCGCCCTCCATCGCCTGTTCGGCGCGCAGCACCGCTTCCCTGAGGGCACCGGGCCCGGCAGACAAGGGGACATAGTCGAGCGTCGCGGCGAATGGCCCCCACGTCTCGTCCGTCGCCTTGCGGCTGGAGAACTCCGCCAGCGCATCGCGGGCGATGGCCCGGAAGCCGTCGGCGTCAACGTTATCCAGCGAGACGCCGATGATACGGCAGCGGGGGATGAACCCCGCGCTGGCGAGATGGAACAATCCGGGCAGCAATTTGCGCCGCGACAGGTCGCCGGTAGCACCAAACAGAACAAGAACTTGCGGAAACTTCGGACCGACGCCCGCGGGAATTCTTGCCACTCTTGCCTATCCTGCGTCTGACGCCTGCGCCGTATCCGCTATCCCAGGAACATTATGGTCCGATGAACCCCTGGGGTCGGCGCTCCCCCTGGCGTCAGCGGTTCCCGAGACGTTGCGGGTTCATCATGCATCCGGGATGCCAAGACGGCTCGGCGGGGCTTTCCACTGCCGGCAGGTGCGGCTCGAACGGAGGCGCGACGGCGCGTCAAAGCCTGCGCCTGGCTCGGGCAGCCGCGGCGCCCGCCTGCTCCTGAAGCGACGCGGACCGTCCGTTCCGCTCAGCCGGCCTCGAGCTGACCGGCAAGATGATCGCCGAGCCGCAGGGCAAGCTGCACGATCGTGTAAGTCGGATTGGCATGCCCGGCGGTCGCGAACACGCTGCTGCCCCCGATGTAGAGATTGGGAACGGAATGAACGCGGCAATTGCGGTCGACGACGCCGGCCTTCGGATCGTCGCTCATGCGCGTGGTCCCCATGTGATGGTTGCCGCCCTGGAGATCGTCGAGCGTCAATGCCGGGTTAGGATCGTCGGAGAGCAACCAGTCCTTGACCTTCATGCGGCCGACATCGCGCGCGGCCATCAGGCTGGCGAGCTGCACGGTCGCCGTACGGATGGTGCGGAAGTCGATGTCGGACAGTTCCCATTTCAACGCAGCCCGACGCAGCCCAAAGGGGTCGCGATCCTCGGCGAGCAGGACGCGAGACTGCGGGTTGAGCGCCTGCTCGGCCACCAACATCGCTTCCCCGGCGCGGTTCGGGCAGGATAGCGGACTGCCTGCCATCTCGGCGGCCACGAGGTCGGTCATCGGGTCATCGCAGGCGGGATCGATCTTTTTCGCTTCGTCACTGTCCGGCGATGGCGGAAAGATCGGCGTCAGCCGCAGCCCGAAATTCAAGACACCATCGCGCGCCATCATGTCGCGTGTCGGCGTGTAGACCAGCATGTTGGGGGTGGGCTTGCGCAACACCATCGGGCCGATGGGGACGTGCAGGTGCTCCAGGAAATAGCGGCCGACGAGATCGTTCTCGTTGCCGAGGCCGACCTGCCGTTGCGTGTTTGCGTTGAGCAGGAAGCGAGCGTTTTCGATGCCGCCGAATGCGATGACGAAGTAGCGGGCGCGCACCGACAATGGCGTGGGATCGGTGTACGCGCGCACGGCCGCGGCCGTGAGCCCATGTCCGGCATCAGCGAACTTCAAATCGACGAGGTTGGCGTTGAGCGCCAGCGTGATCTTTGTCGATGCCGCAATCTCGCCCTGGTACTTGGCGCCAAAACGCACCGGCGTGCTGAATCGGAAAAAGATCGGCTTGAACTGGGTGGGAGCGCCTTCGAAGACGTCGAGCGGCGCGTCGGGCGGCTCGTTCAGCTCGAGTATGCTGTCAGTCTCGGCACCATAGGGATCAAGGTCGCGCCGGGCGATGGGCCAGCCGCTCATCGGGTTAAGCGGATTTACCTCGAAGTCGCGCCGGTCCAGCGGACGCGACCAGCCGCCCCAGTGATTCGACGTACCGCCGTAGTAGCGCAGCCGCGCGACATCGAGGTCGAAATAGGGACGGCCCACGATGTGTCCCTGGTAGAGATCCTGCGAACGGCTTTCGAGGTCGATCGCGCCTCCCTCGATCAGCGCAACCGTCGCGCCCTTGGCTGCAACGCGGCGGGCAATGGTAATGCCTGCCGGACCGGCACCAGCGATCAACACGTCGAACGAGCGGCCGGCGAGCGCGGCTGCGCCGCCATCTTCGAGGTCGACGATCATACCGACGGCATCCGGTCGAGATCGTCGCGCCGCAGCACCCAGCCGCGGACTACGACGAGCTCCTCCCCGTGCGACAGCGGGGCCGGCAGACGCTCGGCCGCCCGGCCCACGGCCGGCAACCGCAGGACGGAAGCTGCGGCGATCAAAGAAATAAAGACGCGGCGCGTCAACGCGATGCCTGCGGCCACGGTGCGCTAAACCCTAAAGCCTGCCCCCGAAAACCAATACTAGGGAGGCCGTGCGGAATGGCAAGAGCGGCATGTCGCCGGCTAACGGCCAGCACACTGTTTGCGCAAGGACTTCTCGACGCAGTGAGCGGAAGCACCGCGCTCGCGCGCGGTGCTTCCGAGGGGTGCAATCAGGACGGCAATGACTTGGTCAGAATGAAATGGGCACCAGCCGTTCCGGCTCGGGCTTCGGCTCGGGCGGAAAATCGATGTTCCAAACCGCCATAACGACATCCGACGCAGCACTGCTGCGTCCCGGACGTCGGCGATTGAACTCTGTGAACGAACGCCCCTCAGCGCGCCGCAACAGGCCGTATTCGGCCGCGGACTCCGACGGAGGGGATATATGACTCGCTCCCAGCCTCGAGAGAGCGGTAACGCGACGCAACATGATTCACCTCGGCGCCAAACAGGTCCGAACACAACTGACCGACTATTTTGTGCGAAGCGAATGTGCCGCATTTGCTTCCCGAAGGCAGACTAGCAGGCGGCGCGGCGCGCCCAACCGCTTGTCTATGCTTGTGCACAGAAAAGGCCTGACTGTGGACAAGGCCGATGCGGCGCGATCCTCGGCGGGCGAATCAGCCGCCGAGACGAGCGAGCGCCGCTTCGTTGCGCCCGCGCAGCGCCGTGGCTTCGGCGAGACGCTCGCGCTGCTCTTCGATGACCTCTTCCTTCGCCTTGGCGATGAACTGCTCGTTGCCGAGCTTGGCCTCGATCTTGGCGATCTCCTTCGCGGCGAGTTCAACCTCGCGCGAGAGCCGCGCGCGTTCCGCGGCAACGTCAATGATGCCGGCGAGCGGCATCGAGACCACCGCCTCGCCGACCACGATCTGCACCGCGCCCTTCAATGGCGCGCCCGCGGTGGCCAGCGTTTCGGTCCGCGCCAGCCGGCGGATCAGCGCATCGTGCCGCTCGAGACGGCCGAGCGTCGTCGCCGAAGCGCCCGACACCGACAGATTCACCAGCGCACCCGCCGGCACGTTGACCTCGGAGCGCACCGAGCGGACGGCGGTGATGAAATCGATCAGCCAGTTGATTTCGGCGGCGGCGGCGGCATCCTCAAACGCCGGTTCGGGCCAGCGGGTCAGCATAAGGAGCCGGCGACTGGTTCCGGCAGCCGCGCCAGCGTTCGCCCAGAGCTCTTCGGTGACGAACGGCATGAACGGATGGAGCATGGCGATCAGACGGTCGAGCACCCAGGCGACAGTGGCGCGCGTCTCCTCGCGGGCGGCGGCGTCCTCGCCGGCGAGAACGGGCTTGGCGAGTTCGAGATACCAGTCGCAGGTGAGGTTCCAGACGAAGCGATAGGCCGCCGCCGCCGCATCGTTGAACCGGTATGCCTCGATCGCCTCCGCCACGGCCTTGAGCGCGCGCGTGGTCTCGGTCGCGATCCAGCGGTTCAGCGTCTGGCCGGCCGAGGCGGGATCGAAGCCCTCCACCGGGCGACAGTTGTAGTGCTCGGCGAACTTCGCCGCGTTCCACAGCTTGGTGGTGAAGTTGCGATAGCCTTCCACACGCTGCGCCGACAGGCGAATGTCGCGACCCTGCGCGGCAAGGATGGACAGCGTGAAGCGCAGCGCGTCGGCGCCGTAGGTGTCGATGAGGCCGAGCGGATCGATGACGTTGCCCTTCGACTTCGACATCTTGGCGCCCTTCTCGTCGCGGATGAGGGCGTGGATGTAGACGTCGCGGAATGGCACCTCGGGCATGAAGTGCATGCCCATCATCATCATGCGGGCGACCCAGAAGAAGATGATGTCGAATCCGGTGACCAGCGTCGAGGTCGGATAGTAGCGCTTCAGCTCCGGCGTCTCTTCTGGCCAACCCAGCGTCGAGAACGGCCACAGCGCCGACGAGAACCACGTGTCGAGCACGTCTTCGTCGCGCGTTAGCGGGTGCACGCGCCCGTAGTGATCGGCAGCGGTGGCGCGCGCCTCGGCCTCGGTCGCGGCGACAAAGATGCTGCCGTCTGGCCCGTACCACGCGGGGATCTGATGCCCCCACCAGAGCTGCCGCGAGATGCACCACGGCTGGATGTTTTCCATCCACTCGAAATACGTCTTCTCCCAGGTCTTGGGCACGATGCGCGTGCGCCCGTCGCGCACCGCCGCCAGCGCCGGCTTGGCCAGCTCGCCCGCGTTCACGTACCACTGGTCGGTCAGGTAAGGCTCGATCGGCACGCCGCTGCGGTCGCCATGCGGCACCGCGTGCGCGTGATCCTCGATCCTGTCGACGAGCCCCTTCGCTTCCATCATCTCGACGACAATCTTACGCGCCGTGAAGCGGTCGCGCCGGTCGATCGCGGCCAGGATCGCATCGAGTTCGGCGCTCGCCGGAACGCCGGCAAGGAAGTCGGCGTTGCCCGCCAGAATAAGGTTCGCCTCGCGGTCGAGAATGTTGATCGCGGCCAGTCCCTGGCGTTTGCCCACCTCGAAGTCGTTGAAGTCATGCGCCGGCGTGATCTTCACTGCACCCGACCCGGTCTTCGGATCGGCGTAGGCGTCGCCGACGATGCGGATACGGCGCCCAACCAGCGGCAGGATGGCATCCTTGCCGATCAGCGCCTTGTAGCGCTCGTCGTCGGGATGAACGGCAATGCCGGTGTCGCCCAGCATCGTCTCCGGCCGCGTCGTCGCAACCACGATATAGTCGCGATCCTCCCACGCGGTCGGCGCGCCGGCCTCGTCGAAGGCCGTCGGGAATCGATACGACAGTCCGTCGGCCAGCGGATAGCGGAAGTGCCAGAGCTTGCCCTTGACCTCGACCTGCTGCACCTCGAGGTCGGAGATCGCGGTCTGCAGCTTGGGGTCCCAGTTGACCAGCCGCTTGTCCTTGTAGATCAGGCCTTCGCGATAAAGCGACACGAACACCTTGGTGACCGCGGCCGACAGTCCCTCGTCCATGGTGAAGCGCTCGCGGCTCCAGTCGGCCGAACAGCCGAGCCGCTTGAGCTGGCTGACGATCGCGCCGCCCGATTGCGCCTTCCACGCCCACACCTTCTCCAGGAACTTCTCGCGGCCGATGGTGCGCCGGTCGGGCTCCTGCCGTTCCATCATCTGGCGCTCGACCACCATCTGGGTGGCGATGCCGGCGTGATCGGTTCCGGGCTGCCAGAGGACGTCGCGCCCGCGCATGCGCTGGTAGCGGATCAGGATGTCCTGAATCGTGTTGTCGAGGGCGTGGCCGAGGTGCAGCGAGCCGGTGACATTCGGCGGAGGAATGACAATGGCATAGGGCTCTGCGCCAGGCTCGGCGCCGGCGCCCGCGCGGAACGCATGCGCGGCTTCCCAATCGGCATAGATGCGCGGCTCGACCGCGGCCGCGTCATAGATTTTGTCGAGCATGGAACTACGCTGGTTACGCCGAAATCCTTGACGGCGCAGGTGTAAATCGGATGCGGGAAGCGCTGTCAACCAAAGGCGACAGCCGTCTTGCGGCTAGCGGCGGCCGCGCGAAACGCGCTCAATTTCCTCGCGCACCATCCGTTCCACCATTTGCGGAAGGTTGCTCTCCAGCCAGCTTTTCAGCATCGGCCGCAGGATTTCCTCGACGACCTCATCGAGTTTGCGCGCATTACCGCTGACCATTGCCCGGGTCAGGTCGTCGAAGGATGCAGAAACGCTGGCCCCCGCCTCGCTCGAAAGCAAGGCGCGGCGCGGGGAAAACGTCTCGGCGCCGCGCGCTGCAGCTACGCGAGCCCTCGGAATTGCGCGCTGCCCTGCCGGAGCCGGCTGCGCGACGTTATCAAGCTTTTGCGAGCGCACCTGTTGGACAACCCGCGGCGCGCCCGCCTCAAGCTCAGCGCGGACGCTGTCCAGCGCCTGCTCAATGGCGCGCTCGATCACATCCTGGTCCGGTCCACCGTCCCCCGCCGCGCTCAGCTCTGGATCCGGGGCGATCATGGCGTCCTCGACCGCTGTTTCCCGCGCCGATGTACGGTCCTGCTTGGAGCGGCCAGAGACCGTTGCCCGGGAATTCATGCGGGTGCGCTCCTGCGTTCGCCGGGCATCGTCGTCAGAAATCGCCTGGCGGATGGACGCCAGTATTTCCTCGACGCTCGAGTTTGGTCCCGATGTGCCCATACTGCCCAGCTGTCGAATGGCGGAGCCAATGCCCGTTTGATTCGAGAGACTTAAGGGTACAGCGGTTTGCCCGGCTCTGTGTATAACTTTTCCGCCGTCACCGCGAAAATGCCGCGGCACCGTTGCCAATTTATCGGCCTTTGCCGCCCTTTCAGCGCCCGTCCGGGGTGCGCATGCCGCCCCACCTGTCGCGAACCGCCTCGTAATGAGCCGTCGGATCGTAGATCGCGACCTTCAGGCCAAGATCCTGTGCGGTCAACTTACCGAGCGCCGCCAGCAGGGTGTAGGAGGCCACAACCCGGTCATGCTGCGCGGTGATCAGAGCGACCCGCGCGCTGAGCAGGGTCTGCTGCGCGTTGAGCACATCGAGCTGTGTTGCCTGGCCGACTTTCTGCTGCTCAATCTCGCCAGACAAGACTAGGTTCTGCGCGTTCGTCTCCGACTCGGCAGACCGAATCTCCGCGCGCGCAGCGTCAAGTGAACCCCACGCCGAAATCGTCGTCGCCCGAATTTCGTCACGTGAAGAATCGAGCTGCATGCGGGCCTGGTCCAGCGTCTCCTTCGCCTGACGCACTTTCGACGACGCACTTCCGCCGTTGTAAAGCGGCACGCTGAGACTGGCGACCGCGGAAGCCGAATTGCCGTTGCTGCTCAGACCACCATCTTCATGCGACAGCGATCCCTGTAACTCCACCGTCGGCAACAGGGTGCCTTCGTCGATCTTCACGTTGTACTCGGCGATGTCGATATTGTAGCTCGCAGCGAGGATCGAAGGATGATTGGTCATCGCCCCGGCCAGCGCCGCGTTGAGATCCTTCGGCAACAGATTCTCGACCGACCTCGCAGCGCCCAGCGCTCGTGGCTTGTGGCCGATCACCTGCTCGTAGTTGGCCACCGCGTTATTCAGTTGCGCGACGGCCGAGTCATACGAGGCTTGGCCGGACGCGAGGCTCGAGTTCGTTTGGGCAACATCCGTCTTAGTGCCCTCGCCGACATTCAGACGATCCTGCGCAGCCTTTACCTGCTGCCCAAGGAAGTCGAGATTCTGCTTGTCGAGATTGAGGGTCGCCTGTGCCTGCACGAGGTTCATGAACGCCTCGACGGCGGAGAGCAACGTCTGCTCCTCGTCATTTCGCAGCACCTCGCGCGCCGCCAGAACAGCAGAGTCGGCCGCCTTCACGCCATTGATGGTGCGAAATCCGGTGAACAACGGCTGGGTCACCGTGATCGAGGTAGCGAACGGATGTGCGCTCGCAGAAGCGCCTCCGCTCGTCACGTTTTCCACGCCGATGGACGCACCAGCGCTGACCGATGGTCGGAACCCCGCCAGCGCCTGCGGCACCCCTTCGTCGGTCGCGCGCAAGCTCGCGCGTTGGGCGTTCAGCGATGGATTGTCGGCATAAGCAGAAGCGAGCGCATCGGCGAGACTTTCGGTCCCTGCTCCCGCGGCACTTGCCGTCAGAGCGTGTGAGACAAAGAAGCTCGAGCACCCAAGGGTGACGACGATCGCGCGCAAAGCACGTCGGTGGATCACGGTAATATCCTAAAAGGCTGCGCCCCGAAAACGCTGCAGGCGTGAAAATGAATCAGCGCACTGCAAATGTAGGGATAGGATTCAGTTGGTCAAATAAACAACGCGCTTGCCATCACAAAAATCCCGCATTCGACAAATTTGATTCGCGACAGCAATAATCGCGTTCGAGATTATGTCGCCGGAGATAGTGCGGAGGCGTCAGAATACGAACGATGCGGGCTGCCGAAATCCGGGCAAGGGCTGCAGCGCCAAGTTGAACGCCGGGCGACGACCGATATCGTCTCCGCTCTTCCGGAAAAGCGTCGCGACGGCGGACCAGCCCTCGCCGATGACCGCGACCAGACGCCCGCCCTCGCTGAGCTGCGCAAGCAGCGAGGTGGGGACCCTCGGAACTGCCCCTTCGAGCAGAATGACATCGTAGGGGCCATCCGCTGCCGCGCCGGCCTCCAGCGAGTTCGAAATAACCTTCGCGTTGGTGACGTTCAGCGCGGCGAGAGTCTGGCGTGCCGTAGCGGCCAGTTCCGGATCCGATTCCAGTGCGACAACAGAGCGCGCAAGACGCGCCATCACGGCGGCGCCGTAGCCGGTGCCGGCGCCCACGTCGAGAGCGTTATCGGAATTCGAGATTTCGGCAAGTTGGAGAAGGCGCCCCAGGGATGCGGGCTGCATCATGCAGCGCGGCTCGCCCGCCCGCTTCAGGACGATGTCGTTGTCGATATAGGCGAACGGCTTAAGGGTGGGCGGGACGAATAATTCGCGGGGCACAATGCCCATTGCCGCGAGCAAGCCGTAATCGGTGACGCCCTCGGTACGAAGCTGGGAATCGACCATTTTCGTGCGCGACGCCGCGAAACTGTCCATCCGGGGGCTTTCCATCGTGCTGCAGTGCCAGTCCCGCCGTAATTAACGACGCAGCGCTAATGTGACAAGCGCGCGCGGTAAATCCTTTGCTCCGCGGCTGCGACAATCTATACAGCCGGGGTCGGCCTCGTGGCAGAGCGGCCATGCACGGGACTGCAAATCCCGCTACCCCGGTTCGACTCCGGGCGAGGCCTCCAGCATCATTCCCCGCATGACCGAGCCAGATCATCCCGTCCACGGCGGCGACCTCGCCTTTGCGACAGCGCGATATGGTGAATCACCGGAGGGCTGGCTGGACCTTTCGACCGGCGTTAACCCGCACCCTTACCCGGTTACCCCCGATCTGCTGAGGCCGGAGATGCTCCATCGCCTGCCGGAAAAGCAGGAGCTGAGCGCACTCGAAGACGCGGCACGGACGGCGTATGACGCGGCATCGAATGCGTCGGTCGTTGCAGTGCCCGGCAGCGAGATCGCGATCCGGCTCATGCCCCGCGTCGCGCCGGCCGAAGGGCCCGCCTTCATTCTGTCGCCGACCTACAGCAGCCACCGCGCAGCATGGCCCAGTGCGGCGCTGGCGGCGACCGAGGACGTGATCCCGGATGGGGCCATCGCGATCCTTGGCAACCCGAACAATCCCGACGGCAGACTGATGTCGCGCGAAAGGGTGGTTGCGCTCGCCCGGCGCCTGCGCTGGCTCGTCGTCGACGAGGCGTTCGCGGACGTCGCTCCCGACGCCAGTTTGCTGCCGGAACTTCCCGGCAATGCGCTGGTGCTGCGCTCGTTTGGAAAATTTTACGGGCTGCCTGGTCTCCGACTCGGCTTCGTTTTCGGACCAGCGGACACGTGTGTGCGCATCCGTGCGGCGCTCGGCGACTGGGCGGTCTCCGGGCCGGCGATCGCCGCGGGTAAGGCAGCGCTGAGTGACACGGCGTGGCGCGATGCGATGCGCATCCAACTGGCGGCGGAGACCTCAGCGCTTGCTTCGCTGCTCACCGTTCATGGACTGCGCGTCATCGGCCGCACCGGTCTCTTCGTTCTGGCGGCGACCGATGATGCGCCCCGCCTGCACGCTGGCCTCGCAAAGCGCGGGGTGTGGACGCGCGCGTTTGCCGAGGAGCCTACGTGGCTTCGCTTCGGCCTTCCGGGCAAGGACTTCAAGCGGCTGGAGCAGGCGCTCGGCGGGCTCTAACTCAGTCCCGTCGGCGCGATCCACAAAGCGCCGTGCATCTCGGTAATCTCCGCGACGACCCCGAACGTTGCAGCGAGCCGCTCGGCGGTGAGAACGGCGCGCGGCGATCCATCGGCCACGACGCGTCCCTTGTCGAGAACGACGACGCGGTCGGCGTGGCGCGCGGCGAGACCAAGGTCATGCAGTACCGCGATGACGGCTCCCCCGGCGTCCGCATGCTTCCGCAACAGACTGAGCACAGTCAGCTGATGCTGCAGATCGAGGGCCGCGGTCGGCTCGTCGGCAAGAACGAGCATCGCACCGGTGGCGACCACCCGCGCGATGGCGACGCGGGCGCGTTCGCCGCCGGAGAGGGTCGTCACTGCGCGCGTCGCGAACTCCAACGTGGCAGTGCGGGCCATCGCTTCGTGGACGGCCGCACGATCCGCCGCGGAGAGACCGGCACCGCGCGTCTGCGGAAGTCGGCCGAGTGCGACGACCTCTTCGGCGGCAAGCGGCCAGTAGAACACGTTGCCCTGCGGCAGGTAGGTGATCGTACGCGCGCGCTGGTTCAGGGAAATACTGGCAAGCGGCTCGCCGGCGATCGCGATCCGCCCTCTTGCCTCGACGAGCCCGGCGATGGCGCGCAACAACGTGGTCTTGCCCGATCCGTTCGGCCCGACGATGGCGACGAACTCGCCTTTATCAACGACGAGCGAGACCTCCGACAGCACATCGCGCCGCCCCAGGATGACGGAAAGGCCGGCGACTTCGAGAAACGGCTGGCTCATGCCGGCGTCCCCGTCAGTTCGGCCCGACGGCGCAGGATCAGCACAATAAAGAATGGAGCGCCGATCAGCGAAGTGAGTACGCCGACGTTGAGTTCATTCTGCGAGGGGATGAGGCGGACTGCGATGTCCGCCGCGAGCAACAGTGCTGCGCCGGCGAGTGTCGCGGGAATGAGCGTGCGGCCGGGGTCGTGACCGACGAAGGGGCGCACCAGATGCGGCGCGACCAGCCCGATAAAGCCTATGCTGCCCGCAACCGCAACGCCGGCCCCGACAACCGCGGCCGTACCGGCGACGATGCGCAGCCGCACCCGTCCGAGATCGAATCCCAAACTCTGCGCTGCTTCCTCGCCGAGCGTCACCGCTCGCAGTGCAGGCCCATCCCACAGCAGCAGCACGGTGCCGATGGCCATGAAAGGGAGCGCGATTTCGACGTGTCGCATACTGCGGTCGGCGAGCGAGCCGAGCAGCCAGAAGGCAATCTCCAGCGCGGCGAACGGATTGGGCGCGAGATTGAGGGCCAAAGACGTGCCGGCGGAAGCAAGGCTCCCCACGGCGAGACCTGCCAGGATGGTCACGAGCAGGCTGGCGCGGGGGCCCGCGACAAGGACGAGCAGCGCGACCGAGAGCAGCGCCCCGGCGATGGCGGCAGCCGGCAGGGCGAAAGACAACACGTCGACAACGCCGAAGGAAATTGCGGCAACCGCGCCAAACGCAGCCGCCGACGGCGCGCCGAAAAGATCGGGCGCCGCGAGCGGGTTGCGCAACAATCCCTGCAACGCAGCGCCGGAGAGACCAAGCGCACCACCGATCATCACGGCGAGGAGTGCACGTGGCAGTCTGATCTCGCGCACGATGATGTCAGCCGCCGCGCCACCGTGACCGAGAAGCCCGGCGATTACGGTCGCGGGGGACAGCAGCACCGGCCCCACCGCAAGCGAGCCGGCAAAGAGGACAACGACGGTGAGCGCGAGCAACCCGATCAGTCCCGCTCCGCTTGGTCCGGCTGTTGTCATCGGTCGGCACCCTCAGTGACTGGAGGTCAATCCTGCGTATACCGCGAAACCCGACGTGTTGTAGCCGTACGGATCCTGATAGGTCGCATTGAACAGGTTGACGATGCGTCCGAACAGCGTGACGTGCTCGTTCAAGCGGTAATCGGCGTTGAGGTCGACGCGCGTATAGGAAGGCAGCCAGATCGAGGCTGCCGGATCGTTGGTGCGGTCGCCGACGAACGTCGCGGAAAGCGTCGTCGAGAGTTTGTCGATGCCCGTGTAGGTCAATGCGAGCGTCCCGGAATTCTCCGGCCGGCGCGACAGCGGCAACCCGGTCTCGAGATTGTGTGAATAGAGGTACGTGTACGTCGCGGTGACGGACAGTTTGCCGGGGACGATGTTGGCCGTTCCCGATAGTTCGGCACCGGCTGTTTCGGCGTTGTCGATATTCACCGCCTGATAGTCGACCCCGGCGAAATCGATGAGGTTACGGAAGCGATTGTAAAAGGCGGTTGCCGACAGCATCAGCCGCCCATCGAACAGGGTTTGATCGACACCGGTGTCGGCGCCCCAGCTCGTCTCGTTCTGGAGGTTGGGGTTGCCGTAATAGGGCGCGTCCAGTTCGTAGAATGTCGGCCGCTTGGCGCCGGTCCCGATCGAGGCGTGCAGCCGGGTCTCCGTCTCGCTGATGTCGTAGACCGCGGTGGCGCGCCCAGTCAGGAAGCCCTGCCCCTCAACCGCGCCGTCGTAGCGCCCGCCAAACGACAGGTGCAGACGGTCGCCGACGTTCACCTGCTGCATGGCATAAAGCGCGTAGAGATTCCGGGCGCCGGAAAGCGGCGTCCAGCCGGTGACCGAAGCGCCCTCCTGCTCCACGCGCGTTCCAAACAGGAACGTGCCGTTGGAGCCCAGCGTGAAATCGCCCTGATACTCGGCGCCGACGTCGGAGCCGTGAAAATCGGTCACCTCGAAATCGGGATTTCCGGGCGTCGAAAAATCGTCGACGACGTGACGGCTGTCGTTCATGGCAAAAGCGGTGACGCTGTTGTGCAGCCATCCGTCGAGCGAGGGGAAGCTCAGCTTCGTATAGCCGTTGACGAGCTGGCGGGTCTGGCTGCTGGCGGCGTCCGCGTTGCCGGTTTCATCAAAACCCGCGGTCTCGTTGTAGCCATCGACGCCAAAGTCGAGGCGCACGCCATCGCCGGCATCGATCGAGCCGTTGACGTTGCCGGCAAACTTCTTGGCGCCGTCCGGCTCGGCGTGATCGCGATCGCCAAGACGCGAGAACCCGGCGGTGTTGAACCAGGTACCGCTCCCGGCAAGGCTGACCGCGCCCGCCGACTGGGAGGCCGAGGCCGTGACGCTTTCGGTCCCGTAGCTGCCGCCCTCCGCCGTAACCGAAGCGTGCTGCTCGCCCCTGGCGGCTTTCTTCGTAATGATGTTGATCACGCCACCCATCGCATCGGAACCGTAGAGCGCGCTCTGCGGCCCGCGCACGATCTCGATGCGGTCGATGTCGGTGAGCGTGAGCTGGGAAAAATCGAAGCCGCCACTCGATGCGGAGGGCTCGTTCACCCGTACGCCATCGATGAGCACGAGCGTGTGCCCCGGCTCGGCACCGCGAATGCTCACCGTGGTCGAACTGCCGACGCCGCCGCTTTCGGTCACCGCCAGCCCGGGCACCGTCTGCAACAGCGCGGCAACGCTGCCGGCATTGGACTGCGCGATCTGTTCGCGGGTGATGACAGTGATCGCACTACCGGCGCGAGAGATCGCGGTCGGCATGAAATACGGCGTGACCACAATCGAAGGAACGTCGTCATCCGCGCGGGCGGCAGGGCTCGCGACGGGAGGCAGGACAAGCAAAAGGAAAGCGGCGCACAGGCGCCTGGCATAAACGGCCATAACGGCAGATCTCCGGTTTGGATCGATCCGAACGAATGCCCGTCACGACTGGCGTGTCCCGGGCCCCTTCCGGCTTTGCGGCCGGACCGGCGAGAGGTAAACGATGCCGGTGGCGGGCGCAACGGAAGGCGGCGGTCCCAGGTGCAAAACCCCTTCGGAATACCCGGACTTGTGGCATTTCTGCTGACCGCGATGCTGTCGGTCGGGACGCACGCCGAGACCGCAGCACCGACGCGCATCGTCTCGATCAACCTCTGTGCCGACGAATTGCTGCTGGCGCTCGCCGATCCCGCGCAAATCGCCTCGCTCTCGACTTATGCGACCGACCCCGATCTCTCGACGGTCGTCACCGCGGCGGAGCGCTTTCCCCATAAGGCGGCGAGCGCGGAAAGCGTCATCGCCTTCGCGCCCGACGTGATCCTCGCCGGCCGCTTCACCAAGCGCGACACCCGCGACATGCTGGCCCGCCTCGGCTACCGGGTCGTGCTACTCGACGCTCCACGCAGCGTCGCGGATTCGGAGAAGCAGATCCGCTCGGTTGCCGCCCTCGTTGGCCACGCCGACCGCGGCGAGGCGCTCGTCGCTTCAATCGAAGCCGCCAAGGCCCGCGCCGAGGCGCAGGCGCCAGCGACACATCCGACCGCGGCCAACTACCAGCGGCGCGGCTATGTCGCCGGCGGCGACACGCTGATGGCCGAGCTTCTGGGCATTGCCGGCCTGACGGACGCGGGCGGCGAGCTCGCGGGAAAGTTCGGAGGCTTCGTGCCGCTGGAGAGGATCGTCGCTCACCCGCCCGATTACATCGTCGTCGCCGCAACGGGAGCGGCGGCGGAAGACGAAGGCAGCGCGCTGCTCGCGCATCCTGCACTCGATCGGCTTTATCCGGAGAGCCGCCGCATCGTCCTGCCTCCCAAACTCACCGTCTGCGGCGGGCCGACGCTGCCGCAGGCTCTCGACCGCGTTGCCGCCGAGACCCGTCGCGTCCTCGCCGCCAATCCGTGAGCGTCGCGCTGCACCTCTGGCTGCTCGCTGCGGCGGTCGCGATCGATTTCGTCGTCGGTGATCCTGCGGCGCTGTGGCGCCGTGTGCCGCACCCGGTCGCGATCATCGGTTGGGTCATCGGCGGCGCGGACACGGTCCTCAATCGACCATCCCTCCCCTTCTGGCTGCGACGCGCCCTGGGCATCGTCGTGGTTCTGTTCATCGTCGCCGCTGCGGTGACCGGGGGGATCTATCTTGAACGCTGGCTTGCCGGCCTCCGATGGGGCTGGGTGGCCCTGCTCGTCATCGCCACCGTTCTTCTTGCCGCGCGATCGCTCTACGATCATGTCGCGACCGTTGCCGCGGCGCTCGACGAGGGGATCGATGCAGCGCGCGTTGCGGTCGCCCGGATCGTGGGGCGTGATCCCGCCAGCCTCGACGAACCGCGCATCGCGCGCGCCGCGATCGAATCGCTGGCGGAGAATTTTTCGGACGGCGTGGTGGCGCCCGCCTTCTGGTTCGCGGTGCTGGGGCTTCCCGGTCTTCTCGCCTACAAGGCGATCAACACGGCCGACTCGATGATCGGTCATCTCGATGCGCGCCACGAAGCCTTCGGGTGGGCCGCAGCCCGGCTCGACGATCTCCTCAATCTCCCGGCGAGCCGTCTCTCCGGTCTTCTGATTGCGCTGGCGGCACCGTTTGGCGGCGGCAGGACGGGCGCGTCGCTCCGCGTCATGGTCGCCGATGCCGGCAAGCACCGCTCGCCCAACGCGGGGTGGCCGGAGGCGGCGATGGCCGCCGCGCTCGGCCTCGCGCTCGCCGGCCCGCGCCGATACGCCGGTGTCATCGTCGCCGACCCATTCGTCAACGAGCGTGGCCGCCTCGACGCGGTCTCCGCCGACATATGGCGAGCGCTCAGGATCTACGTCGGCGCCAACGCTGCCTTGCTTGCAATTGTGGTAATCGCGGGGTCGCTTGCCGTCCTGCTCCGGTAGCCCGCAATTTCGAGCAGCCCATCGATATCGACGTGCGCTTCCAAGTGCGCGGCGAGCCGATCGAGCGTGTGTTCGACCAGCGCCTCGTAACGCAGCGTTGAGGCCGGCGCGCCGAGCGAAGCCAGAAACCGGCGGCGAAAGCCGTCCTCGGCGAAGAGGCCGTGGACATACGTGCCGCTGACGAGGCCATCCGGAGATTGCGCCCCGTCATCGCGGTCACCCAAATGAACGAGCGGCCGTGCGCAATCCGCCCCGCCGGTGCGGCCGAGATGGATTTCGTAGCCGCTGACCTTTTCGCCGGTAGCCGCGTCTCGCCCGCTCACCATGACCGTCGTCTTGTCACCGGCGAGGACGGAATCGACCTTGAGCAATCCCAAGCCGGTTACAGTTCCGGGAGCCCCCTCAATACCGTCAGGATCGGCGATCGTCTGGCCGAGCATCTGGTAGCCGCCGCACAGCCCGAGGACGCGGCCTCCGCGGCGAACATGGGCGGCGATGTCGATATCCCAGCCTTGCGCGCGGAGA